>Ga0228535_1000600_pt1 | contig 91943 bp, 76 predicted proteins | sample SJ1metagenome_FD_168457 | JGI IMG/M metagenome (GOLD analysis project Ga0228535, IMG submission 168457) | Enriched culture of PCE-dechlorinating microbial communities from Ithaca, New York, USA - SJ1 | ecosystem: Engineered > Modeled > Simulated communities (microbial... > Unclassified | place...
TGTTACAAATTCAACAGGCGTTATTTCGGGGAAAAACAGTTTGACAGGCTGCTCATAGCCGCCGTTACTTACACCCCCGATTTTAAATCAAGAATTTATAATAGGAACAGTTGCGGATAATCATATTGTTTTTCTTATGAATGGTTTTCCTGATATCCCAATTCCTTGTATATCATTTAATTTCAATGTTCACAGCAAGAATATTTTCCGATTAACAGGTATTCCTCATTAGTATTTACCGGGATAGTTGCAACCATCTTTCGGATGCTCATGATGCGAACAATTTCCTTCCGTTCATGAGAATTTTTCCCCAAATTTAACACGCTTCTCTTCCTTCTTCTTCCCCCTCATCTCCCACTTATCTCTATCTTTCCTACGCTATAGCTCCGACATAGCTCCGAGGCAACTCCATGTTAACTCCAAGTTAACTCCATAGCAACTATCAAGCAACTATTACTTTCCAAAAAGTTAATGAAATTAAATAAATAAAGATGATGCTTTCATCGGCACTATCTTTGTCTTATAGGTAACCAATCGATCAAATTGAAAAAAATAATGGCTGAATTCGAATCAAGTACTTTTGGCAAAATGTCCGGACGATTAGGCAAAGTAGTTGCGGTAAAACGCAACGGGAAAAACTTCCTGCGCGAATATACCGTCCCGGCCAACCCACAAACGCTCAAACAACAAGCAAATCGTATGAAATTCAGGTTTGTCAATCGCTGTCTGACACCACTGCGCCAAGTCATCAAACGAGGCTATCTCGACTCTCAGGCTTTCCCGAAAGTTTGTAGTAAGGTACTGAAAACGGCCGTCGAAGGTGAATATCCCGATTTCGCCATCGATTTTTCGAAGCTGCAACCGGCGGATGGCATTTTGCCGCCGGTGGAAATGGTTACGACTGAAACCCGAAAAAGCACATCCGAAGTTATCGTCAAATGGGAAATCGCACCTGAAGCGCAATTGCAAGGGAATGCAGACGACAAAATCTCATTGGTGTTTTTTGATGAAGCAACAGGGTCATGTTTTTTTCACGAAAATATCGGTTCTCGCTCCGACCAAATGGTTACCGTATTGTTGCCCGAAACAAACAAAGAAAATCCTCTCCACTGTTGGGCTTATTTATCTACAAGCAACGGCAACATGAATTCTTCGAGTGTATATATAGGGCAATTGAAATGGTAAAACCAAATTCGGACTAAGTCCGTATTAAGTCCATGCCAAGTCCAAATAGAATTCTGTGATATTATAAGCTAAAAATAGCGACTGAATGATCGGAAAGAAATAATTTTGATTTGCTATCGTTCGTGAGCAATACCGCGCCGCTCGGCCGCCACCATTTTATAGAGCTGGTCGTTGGGGCGAATTTTTTCGGGAGTCTTGATGGAAAAGTGTTCACCTTTCGAAACCGTATCGACTGTTTGCAAATCGACGCGCATATCGTCGGCTGTCAAAAATAACGCACCGGTCGTCGGCCCGGTAATCAGCAACTCATCACCCTGTTTCAATGATTGTGTTTCGACCAAAAATTCGGCCACGCCCAAATTTCCGAAATATTTGATTGCCTTTCCCACATATACTTTGCGTTTGGTAGCTCCCGAACCATACCGATGCGTCCATTCACCCAGACGTTGTCCCAAATAATATCCGTCCCAAAATCCGCGATTGAAGACCGTAGCGAGGCGTTCGTTCCAATTTTCAATTTTCTCGTCGGTATAACTTCCTTCGCAATAAGCCTGTACGGCTTCCTTGTAACATTCGGTTACAATGCGCACATATTCCGGTCCTCGTGCCCGACCTTCGATCTTGAAAACGCGCACACCGGCATCCATCATTTTATTCATGAAATGAATGGTTTTCAAGTCCTTGGGCGACATGATGTATTCGTTGTCGATATCCAATTCTATTTCGCTGTCTCGGTCTTTCACCGTATAACCCCGCCGGCAGATCTGGTTGCAGGCACCCCGATTGGCGGATAAGTTTTTTTCGTGCAAACTCAGGTAGCATTTTCCCGAAACGGCCATGCACAAAGCACCGTGGGCAAACATTTCGATACGGATAAGTTCTCCCGAAGGGCCTTTGATTTGCTGTTCATCTATATCGCGGTGGATGGCAGCCACCTGATCGAGGTTAAGTTCGCGAGCAAGCACCACTACATCGGCAAACTGAGCATAAAATTTCAGCGATTCGGTGTTCGTAATATTCAGTTGCGTGGATAGATGCACTTCAACGCCAATACTTCGGGCATACATCAGTGCAGCTACGTCGGCAGCGATAATGGCCGAAAGCCGAGCTTCCTTTGCCGCATCGATGATGCGTTGCATGAGCTGCATGTCGTTGTTGTAAATAATCGTATTGACGGTGAGATAGCTTTTGATATGATGTTCACGACAGATTTGTGCTATTTGGTGTAAATCGTCGATCGTGAAGTTGTTGGACGACTTGGCGCGCATGTTCAGCCCTTCGATTCCAAAGTAGATGGAATCGGCACCGCCCTGAATGGCTGCCATCAATGACTCGTAAGAACCAACGGGCGACATGATTTCGAAATCGCTTACGGAATGTTGCATATTTTTTGCGACTGTGATTTGGCATACAAAAATACAAATTTTAGATGAGAATACCGATAAATATACGTCAACCAAAAAACAGAAAACGGCCAACGCAATTCTAATCCCGAAAAATTCTTTACGAAAAGGCAACAGAGTTGAACAGAATGAAATAAGTCGAAAAAGCCGCTTGCTCCGATAATTTTCCCATTGAACTTACTTTTCATCATTCCTACAAAAAATAAATTCCTTTTTTACACTCATTCAAGTTTTTTTCGCTTAACTTTGCGATATTTCAAAAACCAATTTAAAATAGTGCACATGAAAAAAATGTTTCTCATTACGTTGATCGCGTGCATCGGAACAACATTCGCTCACGCGCAGAAACAAGAAAATCGTTACCGGGAAATCACCAATCCCAAACTTCTGGAAATAAACAAAGAAAAGGCCAGAGCCAGTTTCTTCTCGTATCACAATGCCGATGAAGCACTCAATGCGAATACTACTTCCAAGGGGAGCGAGTATATTATGTTAAACGGTACTTGGAAATTCACCTACACCGATGATTTTGATACCCGTCCTAAAGAGGATTTCTACGATCTGAATTTTGATGATTCGAGCTGGAAAAATATTGCCGTTCCGGGCAACTGGGAAGTACAGGGATTTGGAGTCCCAATCTATGTCAATACCAGCTACGAATTCACTTCTCCCGGATTTCCCCCATACTGGGACAAGCCAAATCCTCCTCTTGTTCCGCGCGAATTCAATCCTACGGGTACCTATCGCAAAATTTTTGAGATTCCTCAGGCATGGCAAGGCAAGGATATCATCCTCTCTTTCGACGGAATAAAAGGAGCTTCCTATTTCTACCTCAACGGCGAGTTTCTGGGAATGAGCAAGGACAGCAAGCTGCCCGTTCGCTTCAATATCTCCGATAAAGCCAGAGCAGGCAAAAACGTTCTTGCCATACAAACTCATCGATGGAGCGACGCTTCCTATCTGGAATGTCAGGATTTCTGGCGATTGAGCGGTATAGAGCGCGATGTATATATATATGCACGGCCCAAAATTCATATCGCCGATTTTTCGTCTCTTGCAACACTCGACAAGACTTACACCAACGGTGAATTTTCACTTCAAGTCAAACTTAAAAATTCAAAAGACGGAAATCAAAATGTTACGGTAGCTTACTCGCTTTTAGACAATATGGGGAAAATAATTTCTTCGGAGAGCAAACCGGTTTCTATAGGAGATAAAGCTGCAACTCAATTCACAGCCTCTATTCCTCACGTAAAAAAATGGTCAGCCGAAGAACCCAATCTCTACTCGCTTGTCATCGAAGTGAAGGACGGCAATTCCAATGTGATCGAAGCTACCGCCATAAAGATCGGCTTCCGCACTGCCGAAATCAGAGACAAACAATTTCTCGTCAACGGAAAACCCGTTCTGGTCAAAGGTGTAAACTTACACGAACACAACGAACATACCGGCCACTACGTTACAGAGGAATTGATGCGAAAAGATTTCGAGCTTTTCCGCAAATACAATGTGAATACGGTTCGCACCTGTCACTATCCACAATCCGAATTATTCTATCGCTTGGCCGACGAATACGGAATTTACGTCATTGGCGAAGCCAATATCGAAAGTCACGGCATGGGTTACGACCTTCGTCAAGGAGGTACGCTCGGCAACAACCCCCTGTTTCTCGAAGCCCATCTCTACAGGACAAAGAGCATGGTCGCACGCGACAAAAATCATGCCTGTATCGTCACCTGGTCGCTCGGCAACGAAGCCGGAAACGGATACAATTTTTACGAAACTTATCGCTGGATCAAAGCTCACGACTCTTCACGACCCGTACAGTACGAACGTGCCGGTCTGGAATGGAATACCGATATTTTCTGTCCCATGTATGCTTCACCGGCCGATATCGAAAAATATGCACTCAATCCTCGTTCGGACAGACCTCTCATTCAATGCGAATATGCGCATGCAATGGGCAACAGTCTGGGCAATTTCACCGAATATTGGAATCTGATCCGAAAATATCCGATCCTTCAAGGCGGATGTATTTGGGACTGGGTTGATCAGGGATTGGCCGAAAAAGATGCCGAAGGCAATGATTATTGGGCATTTGGTGGTGATTATGGACCGAAGGGAACGCCCTCGTCCGGCGATTTCAATTGCAACGGAGTTGTATTGCCCGACCGAAGTCCCAAAGCTCATGCCGAAGAAATGAGAAAAGTTTATCAGAATATCTGGTTTAAAAATTTCGATGCTCAAAAAGGCACGATCGACATTTACAACGAAAATTTCTTTATCGACCTCAGTCAATACAATTTCGAATACGAGGTGAAATCGAATGGAAAAGTCCTCGCTTCGGGCAAATTGGCCGTAAATGCCCAACCTCAACAACAGGTTACGGTGGCAATACCGGGGATATCGAAATACATAAAAGACGGCATGCAGACGACAATTCAGTTTTATGCAAAGCAAAAATCGGACACTCGGCTGATTCCTTCAGGTTGGGTTGTAGCTCGCGACCAATTCATCATTCACGATTATCCTGCACTGAAACTGAAAAATACCCAACCTGCAAAACTGACGCAAGACGATGATAAAATTATTGTTAGCGGTAATCGGTTCGAAACAGTTTTCGATAAAGCTTCAGGCACCATGATTTCCTACAAATTCGACGGAACGGAATACATCAGTGATGGATTCGGTTTTAGGCCTTTCTTCTGGCGCGCTCCCATCGATAACGATTACGGAGCACGTTTGCCTCAAAAATTGAAAGCTTGGGAAAATTGCAGCTATCAGGACTTGAAAGCCGAAAACCTGAAAATCGAAAAAGGAGAACAAACCGTGATCAGCTGTCAATACAACTATCCCGAAACAAATGCTGTATGGGAAGTTAAATATACCGTATTTCAGGATGGAAAAGTAAAAATAGACAACCACTTCGATGCTACCCGCAACAATACGCTGCCTCTGATTTTCCGTGTAGGTATGCGTATGCAGATGCCGGGCACTTTCGTAAATGCCGAATATTATGGGAGAGGACCTCTCGGAAACTATTGCGACAGAAAAACAGCATCCTTCGTCGATCGATATCGCTCTCCGATAATAGATATGGTGGATAAATATGTTCTCACGCAAGAAAATGCTCATCACACCGACGCTCATTGGTTGGCAATAACCAATAAATCGGGAAAAGGCTTCGTTTTTGCTGCCGACCAAACTTTCGAATTTAATGTTTCGAACTATCTGCTCGAAACCCTTAGCAACGGGGATGATTTGCTCAACGATGCTCCTGTGGGATTAGCACCCGAGAGAAAGCACGTGAATGCTTACAAAGCATCGGACAAAGTAGATGTTTTTATCGATTATCGTATGCAAGGTGTAGGTGGCAACAACAGTTGGGGCGCTTGGCCTGAAGAGCCCTATCGGATTGTTCCCACGAACACCAATATCGACTACGGGTTCATGATGATCCCTATTAAACAAGTATCGGACGTAGATGCGCTTTTCAAATAAAGCGAAGAACTCATTATCACAATCTCCATAAAACACGAAAACGGCCAGATTCGTTAGGAATCTGACCGTTTCATTTTATTTACGAAGAACAAAAACGGTAGTCGATTCTATTCGGAGATTGCTTTTACAAATGTTTCGGCATCGCCGAAGGAATGGGTCATCACCTCCTCTACTACACCTCCTATTTGCGAAGCAAGCATTGCAGTATTCAGTCTCGAAATATATGTAAATCCGTCGGCCTTGCGATAGATCGAAATACGGCAAGGCATCATGTTTGAGTAAATTCGTTGTTCGTCATCCGAAAGAATTCTGTAGGCATAATCGGGTTTGCACAATTCGATTACCTTGACAGGTAAAACTTCAAATCCGTTTTTCCTCATTGTTTCCTCCAGATCATGCGTGTAAATAACTTTCCATCCACCCGAAACGATTATTTCGGAAAGTTTCGAGACAGTCTCTTCAAAATCGAATCGACTCTTGCTTTCGAAAAAAAATTCGTTCATATCCATTTAGGATTTTTTGAGTAAAACTTCGTTGATCGCTTGTTTAAATGCATCTTTGGGAAGCGCACCCTGTGCCATTTGAGGAGCTTCACCCATCGGGCAAAACAAAAGGGTCGGGATACTGCGAATTCCAAAATCGGAAGCAAGTTCCATTTCTGCTTCGGTATCTACTTTATAAATATAGATTTGACCATCGTATTCTTGTGCCAGTTCTTCGAGAATTGGAGCTACCATTTTGCATGGACCGCACCAGTCGGCATAAAAATCGATGATACAGGGTTTGTCTCCCAGATAAACCCATTTGTCGGGATTGGCCTCGTAATTGGCCACCTTTTGTAAAAATTCTGCTTTTGTTAAATGAATTGGTTTTGCCATTTTTTTATCTGATTTTTGAATGTTGTTTTCAGTTTCCAAACTCTCGGTCTTTTGTTGAGAGGTTTGCTTCTGATCTTTGCTACTGCATGCAGTAATCGACAAAACTGCCGAGATTGTCAAAACAAGAAGGTTAATTTTCATTTTTATGAGATTTTTTGAGTGAGTTATTTATTCGAATTGATATCATCTTTGGATTTTTGAGGTTCTTTTCTGAACATGTCGAACAGCAACATTCCCAATAACGATCCGTAAAGTGTCATACGCCAAGGGTTGGAGGTAATGGGACATGTGCCCGTCGAGCATCCGACGAAATAATAATAAAGGTAGCCACCGACAGCCCCCACAAGAAAACCGATAACGGTCAAACGATATTTTTTGAGCATTGTCATTTTTCGATATTTTTAGTTTTGCTGAAAGAGACAATGAAGAAGTTGCAGCACTTGTTTGTTGCGAATGGAATAAAAACAATTTTTACCACTTTTGCGGCAATTCAAAATTCCTTTTGCCCGCATGTCGGTAAGATGATGTGATAACAGCGACTGTTCACACTGCATATCTTCCATCAATTCGGTTACCGACTTTTCTTCTTTCTTCGAAAGCTGCATAATTATTCCCAAACGTGTTTCGTTTGCAACCGCTTTCAAGAGATAAGCAGCTTCTTCGAATTGTTGTCGTGTCTCTTCCTGCTCCATTTTCAATAAATATCAATACATGAACATGTATTCATATATTTTTGTTCAAAAGTACACTATTTTTTTTGATCCGACATCAAAAAAATCGTTATTTAAAATATTTTAATATAATAGGTAAGTTTGGCTTCAATCACACGATGAGCAGAGCGAGAGTAGTAATCGCTTACGGTGTTGTTGAAAACATCACCCAATCCGAAATAATATCGGCCTTCAAGATCGAAATCACCAATTCCCGTTTTAAATTGGAGTCCTGTTCCGGCGATGATTCCGTAATCGAATTTTTTATTTGCTTCGTCATATCTTTGCTCGGGAATCGGCTCCCCTTCTTCGGCTGAAGCCGTTTGTGCATCCACATATTCTTTCAAAGCCTGACTCATATCCGAGCTGCTGCCAAGCAAAATGCCGATTTGAGGACCAATATTGAAGATAAACCGCACTTTGTTGCCTGCATAGACATGCGTCATAAGCGGAATTTCCAGATAATTAAGCGTACGTGTATAAGCATAGTCGGAATTGGCATCAAAACTCTCTTTCCATCCACGCTGAGCAAAATTAACTTCGACGAGTAATCCCAAATACTTTTCCGATATATATTTAGCCGATATGCCACCCGAAACTCCATTTTTCATGACTTGCGACACTTTAGGCTGAAAATCTACTTTTGCAAACATATATCCGCCACCGGCACCAATATACAATTCCGGTTTAAAGGTGTTTTTCTGCGCATCCGCCCACAGAACAACCACGAAAAAGATTGTGAAAAAAACAAATATTCGTTTCATCGACTCTTATTGATTTTTATCACGCGCTGATCGGGCCCGTAATAAACAAGAAATAAACTGTTGTTGACGAATCCGCCCCAGTTGGATACGCGCTCGAACTGAAATGCATACTGAATAGTGCTTGCCCTGACTCGATTGATATTGGGTTCGAAATTTTTCCCGTATTGATGCAGTGCACTGATGAAGTAAAGACCTGTGTCATATCCCCATAAACCATAACGGGGATAAAGGTTGATTGGATCGCGCTTATACCATTTCCGGAAGTTTGCCAAAAATTCATTAGTTTCCAAGTCGTCTTCGTCCACGAAAAACGGAGTGAAAAAATAGGTTCCAAATTGATGGTAATCTGTTTTGAATTTCAAATCATACGTCTGCCATTCAGGATATCCGAATAATCGGATAGTGTATTTGCCATTTTCTTGTGGCAATCTTTTCACGATGTCGAGTAACATACGTAGTGATGCCATATCTCCGGAAGTGGGCACAATAATATTTTCTTTGGTTTGAACCATTACATTCGGCAAATTATCTTCGAACGATGTATCCAGCGTAAGTGTCCGGAAAGAAACTTTTGCTTTCTTCAGATCATTTTGAAGCGTGTTTACGAAATCGGTTTTGTCTGATTTTGAGGGTATGTTTACCAAAATGATATTTTGATCTCGAAACATTTCCACAAATACTTCAGATGCGCGCGAATAAGTATTCGATAATGGCGGATTGACCTGGAAAAGCATCGGATTGTTCAATACTTCGCGATTGCTTTGCGAAAAAGGAACAACGTATTTTATGTTGTTTTTTGAAGCAAAACTCGAAATGGTTTTAATTTGTGCATCGCTGATACCTCCAACAATCAGGTCGAGTGCCTGCATTTCCATTGTTCCGAGCAAACTATTTAGTTTTCGAGTATCGCTTCCACTGCCAATATCGAATGCATAGAGTTCTATATTCGCTCCCTGATCTTTCAGCTTGAGTATGGCGAGTAAAAAACCTTCATAATATTCTTGCAAACGCACATGACCGTTATTGGTCTTATCAAGAAAAGGAAGCAATAGGCCCACACGTATTACTTGCAATTTCTCCGAAGGCCGGTTTGACCGAAGCAGTTGATTGGCTCGAGCCTCAGCAACTTTCTCATCTTCAACTTCGGTAGCATTCGTGCGAACAGGAATGTTAATTTCCTGATTTCTTTTCAGATTTGTTGAAAGACCGGGATTGGCTTTGCGGATATCGTCCTGCAATATATTGTATTTCCGGGCTATGCTATAAAGGGTTTCCCCTTTTTCAACCCTGTGGACGATATTTTTCACCGCTTTAAGACCTGTTGCCGACCGCGATGTGGTTGACAAAGCCGTCGGAATACGAATCGTTTTCCCTGCCTGAAAAGTGTCGGCCGACAAGCCGGGGTTCACGGCGATGACATCTTCGGGGTGCATATTGTAATATCGTGATACGGAGTAAAGTGTTTCTTTGGGAAGAATCGTATGAAAACGAAAATTCTCCCCATCGTTTTCACTCTGTGTTTGCCTTTGAGGAATCGTGAGCGTATCTCCTACATATATTCCATTCTGTGCTGAAGCATTGAGTCGATAGATTTCTTCAACGGTAGTATCGTAGATATTCGCAATCGAGTACACAGTTTCACCACGTGCCACTATATGTTGGAAAGATGTTTTTCGATTATCGTCGGCAAAAGATTGTCGTTCAGAAAACGTTTGAATATTGGAACGAGCCGCCACCGAAGCATCGGGTTGACTTTTTGCAGGTACGTTAAGCGTTTGTCCCGCTTTAAGACCACTTTCACATCCGGGATTTGATTTGATGAGTTCGTCCACCGAAACCGAGAAAGTTCGAGCGATGGAATATAACCCCTCTCCTGCCCTGACGGTATAAACATAATAAGGCTTACCTTCGATATATATTTTGGCATACGATGACTCCTGACACGAGGCACGAAGCGACGAAACTGAGAGTAACAGAATCAATGCCGTTAACTTGCAAATGAAGAGAGAATGGCGCATGAATCGTTTTGGTGTTTAATAGTTTGTATGAGGCAAAATTACGAAAAAATCAAATACGCTTCTTCTTCCAACAGGATTATACTTTGTTTATTTTGTTTTGAGCTGTTGGATAAGCGTCATGAAAAGGGCTGTTACTGATGAATGTACTTACCTTCGTCCCTATACTTTCGGTATAAGGGCATGAATTCATCCGCCTTCCCTTTTTCTTCATATTTTCGAATAATATCCTGTGCTTTTCTGTAGGAAATTTGGGCTTTGTCGAGCTTGAGTGTGGCCATCTCTTCGATGGATTGATTGGTGAGCTGCGCTGCTTTTTTCGCATCGCTGTCTATCGAATTGCACGAGACAAGAAAAATAAAAATGACTACTATCGAAAGCGAAGCGTAAAAATTGTAAACGAATTTCATATACACATGTATTATAGTTGACATTCTGAATCAAAAGGGCAATGGTTCTTTATCATTTGCCAATAAATCGGAAGAACCATTTGACGGCATGGTTGCATGATTTTTTTTGTTCATCTTTGATGAAAATTCTACATATCCTTTTCCGGAAGTCGAAGTAACTACATTATCGTCAATATTCATAAATTTGGCATATTCGTTGTCGAATTTCATGCGCACCAAGTCGGTAGGTCCATTTCGATGTTTTGCCACAATAATTTCCGCAATACCGTTGGTTGGATTTCCGTATTCGTCCTCTGTAATTTTATAATATTCAGGTCTGTGAATAAAACAAACAATGTCGGCATCCTGTTCGATTGCCCCCGATTCGCGAAGGTCTGCCAGTTGAGGTCGCTTTCCTTCGGTTCCTTGTCGGTTTTCCACGCCACGATTCAACTGCGAGAGTGCAATGATCGGGATGTTTAGCTCTTTTGCCAAGCCTTTGAGCGAACGCGAAATGGTGCTCACCTCCTGTTCGCGACTGCCAAAAGACATTCCGCTTGCGTTCATCAATTGCAAATAATCGATGATGAGGGCCTTCACTCCATGCTCGCGAACCAAACGGCGAGCTTTGGTTCGAAGTTCAAAAACCGACAGGCTGGGTGTATCGTCTATAAAAATTGGCGCATCGTATAGATCTTTGATATTTTTATCCAAACGCTCCCATTCATCGTCAGACAATCGACCACTTTTGATACTTTCGCCTCTGATTTGGCACACATTCACGATCAGACGATTTACCAATTGAACATTCGACATTTCGAGCGAAAAAATGGCTACCGGCGTGTGGTAATTAAGGGCCATGTTTTTGGCCATCGACAACACGAATGCCGTTTTACCCATTGCCGGGCGTGCTGCTATTATAATCAGATCAGAATTTTGCCAACCCGATGTAATTCGGTCCAATTCTTTGAAACCGCTCGGCAATCCACTCATGCCGTCTTTTCGATTGGCGGCTGCCTGAATGTTATTCATAGCCTCCTTGATGATCGGATTTATTTGAATAACATCCTTTTTTACGTTACGTTGCGAAATTTCAAACAAACGACCTTCCGTTTCCTGCATCAAATCATCCACATCCACTGTTTCGTCGAAAGCCTGTTGAACAACTTCCGACGAGAAAGATATGAGCTGTCGTGCCAGATATTTTTGAGCGATAATTCGGGCATGGTATTCGATATGAGCGGCCGAAGCTACCTTTTCGGTCAGCTCGGCAATAAAAACGGTTCCTCCGGCTGACTCCAATTCGCCTCGCCGCTTGAGTTCTTCCACTACAGTCAGTACATCTACGGGCTTTTGCTGCAGGGCTAAACCCTGAATGGCTGCGTAAATCATCTGGTGAACGGGATCGTAAAAACTTTCCGGAGTCAAAATATCACTCACAATGGAATAAGCATCTTTTTCGAGCATCAATCCACCCAGCACGGCTTCCTCGAGTTCCTTTGCCTGCGGGGGCAACTTTCCGATATCCGGCACGAGTACCGTTTTTTCCACTATTTTCACCTTGGGTTGACGTTTTTGTTTTTCCATGTCAAATCGTTTTTCGCTAAAAAGATTGTAAAGGTAATTCGATATTTCGAGAGAAAAGAATTTCGACCGGATTTGTTATCCACAATCTTTAAAAATCGGTTGTTGAAAACTTTTTTTTTGAATTTTACCCTATCGGCACAAAGACATTAGTTTGCATGAAAGAGTATTTCATACTTAAACGAATGCTGCCCGAATAAAAATCCAAAAAAATTTGTTTGGAAGAAATATTGTTCGTAATTTTGCGAACATAAATAATTACGGAATGATCAAAGAAACAGAGAAAACCATCGAACGACAAAAGCAGCTGGCTCTCTTTGCCAAAGCATTAGGGCATCCTACTCGTGTGGCCATCATGGAATTTTTGTTGGCACAGGAATCCTGCTACTTCGGCGATATTCACGAAGTTTTTCCAAATGCTAAGGCTACGATTTCACAACATCTGAAAGAATTAAAAAATGCAGGACTAATCCACTGCGAAATTGAGACGCCAAAAGTAAAATATTGTATCGATCAGAAACAATGGGAAAAAGCAAGACAATTATTTAATGATTTTTTTGCCACAGAAATCATTAAGACTTGCTAAAAATTTTTCCTGCGATGTTCGTTGTTTAACGAAAAACAAACAATATAATATTTCTTTACACCAAACGAACATATAAATCAATCGTATAACAACATAATTATCTCGAGTTCAATACATTCTAACCAATATAAAAAGATTTGTATGAAAATTCTAATTCTTTGTACCGGAAACAGTTGTCGAAGCCAAATGGCTGAAGGATTTCTGCAATCGTTGGACAATCGAATCACCGTTCGGTCGGCAGGAACGAATGCCACAGGGAAGCTCAATCCCAAAGCCGTAGAAGTGATGAAAGAAGCAGGCATCGACATCAGCCATCATACTTCCAAAAACGTTGATTTGTTCCTCAACGAAGCGTGGGACTACGTAATTACCGTATGCGGCGGAGCAAAAGAAACCTGTCCGATGTTTACCGGCAGAGTAAACCACCGTGTGCACATTGGTTTTGAAGACCCTAGCGAAGTCGTGGGAACGCCCGAATTTATCGACAGCGAATATCGGCGTATAAGAGATGAGATTAAAACGGCTTTTCAAAAATTTTACGACGAAGAAATAAAACCACAATTATGAAGACCCAACTTAAAACTACAGACAGATATCTGACGTTGTGGATTTTTCTTGCAATGGCGGTAGGCGTTTTTTCCGGATGGCTGTATCCCGAAATCGCCCAATTCTGGAACTCGATGTCGGTCGGGACAACCAACCTTCCCATCGCGATCGGATTGATTTTGATGATGTATCCCCCATTGGCGAAAGTAAAATACGAGAAATTGGGCGAAGTTTTCAAAAATACGAAGATTCTGACTTTATCGCTCGTTCAAAACTGGATCATAGGTCCGGTTCTCATGTTTATTCTGGCGGTAATTTTTCTGAGATTGCATCTCGATTACATGTACGGACTTATCCTCATCGGGATTGCCCGTTGCATTGCGATGGTCATCGTATGGAACGATTTGGCACATGGCGACCGACAGTATGCCGCAGGCCTGGTTGCGCTCAATTCTTTGTTTCAAATTTTGTTTTTTTCGGTTTATGCTTATTTCTTTATTGCCGTTCTCCCGGGATGGTTCGGATTGCCTACCAACGACGCCGTATCTAACATTACGATGGGTGAAATTGCCAAAACCGTACTTATATATTTAGGTATTCCCATGCTCGCCGGTTTTTTCACCCGATTCGTTTTTTTGAAAACCAAAGGCGAAAGTTGGTACAATCGAAAGGTGCTTCCGAAAATCAGTCCTTTGACACTGATCGCACTGCTCTTCACGATCATCGTCATGTTTTCCCTCAAGGGAGAATACATCGTTAAACTTCCACTCGATGTCGTCAGGATAGCCATCCCTCTTATTCTGTATTTCGTAATCATGTTCGTGGCATCGTTTTTTATGAGCAAAAAGGCCGGCGCAAATTACGAACAATCTACCACACTGTCCTTTACGGCCGCAAGCAACAATTTCGAGCTTGCCATTGCCGTAGCGATTGCCATTTTCGGCATCAATTCGGGCGAAGCCTTTGCGGCCGTCATTGGCCCTTTGGTTGAAGTTCCCGTAATGATCGGTTTGGTGAACGTCGCTTTCCGCTTCAAAAAGAAATGGTTTTCGGGCGTGAAAAAAAATGATCTTAAGCCGTCAACCAATTCATAGTAAACTAATCGGACGTGATTACACTCATGCTCACCGATTCGGAACGTTTGGGCATCATTGTGTACACGGTTTTTCGTGCGAAAAAAATTATAACCTTGTCATTCAAGGGGTGAAGAAAATAGCAGTCATTAGGATGTATCCTAAAATCAGCAAATGCTGTTTGTTTGTCGGAAAAACGTTTTAAAGATCATTTTTGTCGTTTAAAAATGCCAACTGATCCCGGCGAAATAATGTCTGGGCATGCCCGGATAATAATAACGCGGTTCAGCATCGCCAAAAGCCACAGCATTGACCGTGAGCATAGGCGAATAGTGTATGTCGGCAACATTATTGATACCGGCGAAAAGTTTAAAATCGCCCATTCGATTGGTCTTTATGTGGTAAGACGTTCTCAAATTGGTTAGAAAATAGGCATCATTCTCGAGACTGTTAGCATCATCGATATATTGCGAACCAACATATTGAAATTGAGCATCCAAATTCAAGGGAGCGACAGGTTCCCATCGAAAATCGGCCTGAGCAATATGGGAAGGAATACCCGGAAGTATATTTCCATCGTAGGTTTGACCGTCGTCCGTAAAATCAATAAACTGGTTATGAGAAAAGGTATAGTTGGCATTCAGTTGCAGCTTTCCGGGAAAAGAAGGAAGTTGGAAGATACGTTGTTTGAGCAGAAGTTCCACTCCCGCATGACGGGTCTTGCCGGCATTAATTCCCGTAAAAATATCTTCAGTTAATCGTTTGGTGACGAGAAGATTATTCAGATCGATCAGATAGATGGATGCTTCCAGATGGGTGGCATTTCCAAATAAGTTCCATCGTATTCCCGTTTCATATTGTATCCCCTGTTCCGGTTTCAATGCTTCGTTGATATCCCCTTCGGGCATGAGGGTTTCCTCGGGAGAGGGCATGGAAAATCCCTTCCCAATGGAGAAGTAGAGGGCAAAACGAGAAGAGGGTGCATAATTGATTCCCATCCGTGGAGAAAAAATAGACGGAAAATTCCGCTTCCCACTCTGATCGCCATTGTCGGAGAACTGGTCTGTCAGCTCGTAATGAATTTTATTTACCGCTCCACCCAACGAAATATTCCACAAAGGTGAAGGCCGCCAGTAAATCATCCCTGACAGATTGATATCATCTCGACGTTCGCTGTTTTTGTTGATCAGTTCTCCATCCAGATCCAATTGCCATCGGTAATAATCTGTAATCCATTCAACACCAAGCAGGGCATCCCAATGCGAAGCATGAAACGTAAGCTTATTGCGAATGCCTCCTCCCGATGTGCCATCGTCAAGGTTGTTAAATGGACGTAACTCATAGCTGTCCGTCCATCTTCCGAATAGGGTTAATCGGTTGTTCCACTGCTCCGCGAAACGATTTGCCAATGTTACTCCGGCAATAGCCCGCTGATACTCCTTGAAACCGTTCACCGCCTTCCAGCTTTCCGCTGCTGCCTTGGGGTTGGTTTCGTAGAGTGTTTTTCCGATGGAACTCGGAATTTGGGCATATATATCCATCAAAAGCAGTGTATATTCTAAAGAAAAATTGGGTTGTCGCCACATCCCGGAAGATAAAAGCGAACTTCGTTTATATTGATTATTTTCACGGAATCCGTCGGATTCCAGATGGGCTAAATTTCCGAAAAGCGTGAAGTTTTCCTGATGATAATTGCCTGCTGCTGCTACTTTCAACGTATTGAAACTCTCAAATTGCAACAACGCGTCCACCCGTTGGTGTGTAGAAACAGGTGTGAAAAGATGAATGTTGCCTCCCAGTCCGGAACCATAGAGTGCTGAAGCCGGACCTTTTATCACCTCTATCCGCCCGATACCCGTCAGGTCGATATCTTCCGGCGAGGAAATACCATCGGAAGAGCTAATGGGAATATCGTTCAGATAAGATTTGATGCGATTGGTATTATAGGGAGTGCGGCTGCCCACACCACGAATTACGATGCGGCTCGTGGCATAGGTACCGCTGTGCATGTATATCCCCGGCATGGAATGCAGCGTATTGGCAAAATTGTTGCCGTCGGCTTTTTGAATTTCTTCGCCCGAAAGCACGGAAATACTTCCCGGAATTTGGTGCTGCAGAGTGTTAATCTGATAGGCATTTACCATCACTTCATTGAGATGAATGGTTGAATCGACTCCGTTTTCGAAACTCTGCTGAGATTTTATATCCACAGAAAACAGACCGCAGATAATCCAAAGGAGTAGTTTTTGTTTATTCATTTTTCACGTAACTATGGATCGCATGAGAATCAATCATCCTATTTCATACATTCGAAATAATCTTCATAAATAACACCGAATATGCCTTTTGGTTTTCCCTTGAGTTATTCACGTTCCTATGTTTCTTGTCAGATTGTTCTTTGATAAATCTTTCAAAAAACTGCTCGAGTTAAATTGAAAAAGATAGCCTTGATTTTTTTGCGAGAAAATTTTTGAATTCTCTCATCTGTCGTCATGGAGATTTAACATCCGAAGTAATTTAAACTGTGGATTTCAAATCCAACGTGGGAGTTCCTTTAATTTTTTAGCGTTTTCTTTGTGTCCTATAGTCTTAGTGGCTATTTTCTCCGACACGAAGAAACAAAAACACAAAGGTCTCTGCACTGCAGCGCTACCTGAGAGCGGCTATCATCTATTTTCATCATCAAATCTCCAATATCCAACTACAGGGTGTCCGGTCGGGAAAAAGAAAAGATTTTTATTCCTCCGTGTGATCAGTAAAAATTATTATGTAAATTTGCCTCTCACAAAATTTCATTGTAAAAACCACATAATGAAAAGAAACAGATTTATTCCGCTTCTATTTTTTTATTTGCTTATCGCAACAAGTTCGAGTATTGCACAAAATCCGGTTTCGTGGAAATTTCTGCTCGAAAATGCCGGTAACGGGGAAGTCAACCTCGTTGCTAAGGCAACCATCCAGCAAGGATGGCATTTGTACGACACCAACATCCCTGATGGAGGACCAACGCCTACGTCCATCAGCTTCGATCACATTGCCGGGGCCCAACCGATCGGTAAATTTCATGCCGAAGATGCAACGCCGCATGTGGCATACGACGAAGTCTTTCAAATGAAGATCGGAACATTCGATGGAACAGTGCGTTTTGTTCAAAAATTAAAAATTACCGATAAAGCCGCTTTTGCCGTAACGGGAGATGTACGGGCTCAGGCATGCGACGACAAGACCTGTACTCCACCGCTGCCGGTAGAGTTTTCGTTCAAATCAAGTGATTTACCATCAGGCTTAGTCGTGACTGAATCTGAAGATAACACTTCCGAAATCACGTCGATAAACGAAACAGAAAGTCCTGTTGCCGACTCCATTTCCTCTATATCTTCAACGAATGTGAGCGTGGACAAAGATTTGCTTTGGCAACCGGTAATAGAAGAATTAAAAACCTTCGGTTCGGAAAACGACAATTCCACGGCATCGCTCTGGAGCATTTTCATCAAAGGACTGATTTGGGGATTTGCTGCCTTACTCACTCCGTGCGTTTGGCCAATGATTCCCATCACGGTGAGCTTTTTCCTCAACCGCAACAAGCGAAGTCGCCGCAAGGCAACTCAAGATGCCATTGTTTACGGCATATCCATTATCATCATTTACCTTGCCCTTGGATTGATCATCACCTCGATCTTTGGAGCAAGTGCGCTCAACAACATCGCCACCAGCGCCGTATTCAATCTCATTTTCTTTGCACTTCTCATCGTGTTTGCCGCATCTTTTCTGGGAGCTTTCGAATTGGTGCTTCCGGCCTCGTGGACAAACAAAATGGATAGTAAAGTGGACAGTACGACGGGTATAATCAGTATATTTTTCATGGCTTTTACGCTCGCGCTGGTTTCGTTTTCGTGCACCGGTCCTATTATCGGATGGCTTCTTGTGGATGCGGCCACTCAAGGCAACTATCTGGCTCCCACCATCGGGATGTTCGGATTCGCACTTGCTCTTTCCATTCCGTTTGCGCTGTTTGCCGTTTTTCCGACGTGGCTCAAAAACTTGCCAAAATCCGGAAGCTGGCTCAATTCGGTGAAAGTAGTGCTGGGTTTTATTGTACTGGCCTTGTCTTTCAAATTTTTGTCGGTAGCCGATCTTTCGAACGGTTGGGGATTGCTCAATAGAGATATATTCCTTTCGATCTGGATCGTGATCGCCGTCTTTTTGGGAATGTATTTGCTTGGAAAAATCAAATTGGCACATGACGACGAATTGCAGCATGTTTCACTTACCCGCATGTTCCTCTCCATGGCCTCGTTCGCCTTTGCCCTCTACATGATTCCCGGACTTTGGGGTGCTCCGCTCAAACCGATCAGTGCAATTCTGCCCCCAATGGAAACGCAAGATTTCAAACTGAATGATGCTTCGATCACCCAAAAATTCACCGATTACGAAACCGGCATGGCCTATGCAGCACAAACCGGAAAACCGGTGCTGCTCGATTTTGCCGGTCACGGATGCGTGAACTGTCACAAGATGGATGCCGCCGTCCTCACCGATCCCCACGTCAAGGAAATTATCGACAACCAATACGTCCTGATCACACTGATGGTGGACGAAAAAGACAAACTTCCGTCCACTTTGGAAGTCGATGAAAATGGCCGCAAAACCAAGCTGAAAACCGTTGGCGACAAATGGAGCTACCTGCAACGACATAAATTCGGTACGCAATCGCAGCCTTATTACGTGATTTTGAACCACGAGGGCAAACCGCTTTCGCCGGGATACGGTTTCAACGATAACGTAACCGATTTCATCGAATTTCTGGAAAACGGATTGAAGAATTTCAACGACTAAACCAACAAACATCATAGACGCCGCCTTTCGATGCGGCGTCTCTTTTATAGGGAGAAAATGCACAATAAAAAAGAAAAGATGGAGGCTTTCCGTCGATTGCTCGACATCATGGATGAGCTTCGCCTGAAATGCCCGTGGGATCGCGAACAAACCAATGAAAGTCTTCGTGCCAACACGATAGAAGAAACGTACGAATTGGCCGAAGCCATCATCAAAAACGATAACGAAGACATCAAAAAAGAGCTTGGGGATGTGTTACTGCACGTGGTTTTTTATTCGAAGATTGGCGAAGAAAAAGAAGCATTCGATATAGCCGACGTATGCAACACGTTATGCGACAAGCTGATTTTTCGCCATCCACACGTTTTTGGCGATGCACAAGCCGATTCTGCACATTCGGTAGAGAAATCGTGGGAACAAATCAAACTGAAAGAAAAGGGTGGCAACAAAACCGTTCTCGAAGGTGTTCCTTCGTCGCTGCCATCGCTCATCAAAGCGCTGCGAATCCAGGACAAGGCGAGGAATTCCGGATTCGACTGGAATAAACGACATGACGTGTGGAACAAAGTGAAAGAAGAAATCGGCGAGTTGGAAGCGGAAATCGAACAACTGAATCCCGACGAAATGGAAGGCGAATTTGGCGACGTGCTTTTCAGCATCATCAATGCTGCACGTTTATATGGGGTAAATCCCGACAATGCACTCGAGCGCACCAACCAAAAGTTCATTTATCGCTTCAATTACATGGAACAAAAAGTTCGCGAGCAAGGTAAATCGCTCAAGGATATGCCTCTCGACGAAATGGAAGATTTGTGGCAAGAAGCCAAGCAAAATGGTTTTTGAGAGAAGAAACGAAACAAAAATGAAAAATCTCCTCTGTCCCCAATGCAAAATTCGACGGTTTTATCTGTTGAATGCCGCCGGCGAACGACTCGTCGTTACTGTAACCGAAGATAAACAAATCCACCCGATTCACGAGAACGAATCGCTCGACGGATTCGATACTTCTCTATTGTATTGTTTGGGTTGTTCATGGAAAGGATCAGTGAACAACCTAACTTAATGACAATCTTTTTCGGGAGATTATTTTCCCAATCTCCAACGAGACAGGATATTTTCACGCTTGTTGAAAATGCCGTTTTGTTTGGTTCGCACATCTTCCACTACATAAAAAATATTCGGGTCGAAATCTGTGAGAATTTTTGCGACTTTTTTCATGTGTTTGCGATCGATCACCGTTTCGATAATATCCACCTTATCCACCGAACCCGTTCCATGCAACAACGTAGCTCCGAAATTCAGTTCATTGAGCTGTTGTATTAAATCATTGCCATTTTTATGCGTATAAACCCTACACACAACAATGCCGTAGGCAATGCGCTGTTCCAAAAGAATCCCCACATAATTACCCGTAGCATAACCGGCAGCATAAGATAAGTAAGCTACCAGATCATTTGCTCGCGAAAGAATTTGAGAGATAACGACTACCCATATAAACACTTCAAAAAATCCGATTAGCGGAGCTTTGTATTTTTCTCCTTTCGAAACGAAAATGATGCGCATCGTACCGAGCGTTACGTCGCAAATTCGTCCAAAGAAAATCAGTATCGGCAATGCCCAAGGATAAACGTCTAAAAAGTCGAACATAGGATTAGGATAATAATTAGAAGTCAGAAGTTGGAAGTTAAGAAATTAAGATATTCAATGAAATCGTGAATATCTTCGTCTGAGGTATCCCACGAACAAACCAGCCGCATCTCGTTTCGTTCTTCATCCCACGGATAAAAGAAATAGCGTTCGAGCAACCGATCGGTAAGTGGCTTGGGAGCAATGAAAAAAACGGCATTCGCATCCACCGACTGCGTAATTTCTATTTCCCGAATCTTGCGCATTTCGTCGGCCAACTTCTGCGCTGCCTCATTGGAATGAGCGGCATTCTGCAACCAAATTCCTTCTTCGAGATAAGGAATAAATTGAGCCGATACAAAACGCATTTTCGAATAAAGTTGTGTGGTTTGCTTGCGGTGATATTTGATGTTTCGAGCCAACTCTTCCCGCATCGGCACGAGCGCTTCGCCGAATAGCAATCCGTTTTTGGTGCCGCCAATCGTAAATATATCCACCCCACAATCCACGGTCATCGCTTTCAGCGATACATTGAGCGAGGCGCAGGCATTTGCCATCCGAGTTCCATCGACAAACAAATACATTTCGTATTCGTGAGCCAAATCGGCAAGTGCTCTCACCTCTTCGGGCGTGTACACGGTGCCCATTTCGGTGGTTTGCGAAATGGCAATGACCTTGGGTTGAGAATGATGTTCGAACCCGAATCCATGCAATTGCGTCCTCACCAATTCAGGCGTGAGTTTCCCATCGGGTGTCGGAATTTCCTTCAACGGACTGCCGGTGAATTTGACCGGTGCACCACATTCGTCGGTAGCAATGTGTGCCGTGGCGGCACAAATCACAGACTGAAAAGGTTGAAGACAGGCCGACAGCGCCACCACATTTGCTCCAGTTCCGTTGAACACGAAAACCGGATCGATGTCGTTTCTGTCCAACATTTTTCGAATGACGTTTTCGGCACGTCGTGTCCAATCATCGTCGCCATAAGCGATGGCATGATCGACATTGGCTTCTGCAATTGCCGCAAGCATTCTCGGATGAGCTCCTGAGTTGTTGTCGCTTCCAAAACTTCGCATATTCTTCGTTTATATTTCTGATTGTTTTATTGATTTTCCAAATGCAAATTAGCCAGCAAAAATTTCCGAATATCGTCTGTATTTCGACCTTTGCGCCGGGCATAATCCGAAAGTTGTTCTTCCGATATCTCGCCTACGGCGAAATATTTGGCTTGTGGATGAGCAAAAAACAAACCACTCACCGAGGCGTTGGGATACATCACCCCGTTTTCGGTAAGCGAAATGCCGATTTCTTCGGAATGGAGCATCTCGTGCAAGGCAAAGTTTACCGATTGATCGGGAATGGACGGATAACCGACGGCCGGCCGAATTCCTCGATATTTCACGGCAAACATTTCGGCAACCGTCAAGGATTCATCTGCTGCATAGCCCCAAAATTCCCGACGCACTTTGGCGTGAAGCCACTCGGTTGCCGCTTCGGCAAGGCGGTCGAGCAGCGATTTCATGAGTAAGGCTGCATATTCGTCTCCTTCGTTCTCGTATTTCTGCAACTGCGATTCGGCCCCTGCGCCCGCCGTTACGGCAAATGCGCCGATATAATCTTTCTTCCCCGACTCGACGGGAGCTATGAAATCGCTCAGACAAAGATACGCGTCTTTTTCGTTTTTTTGTTGCTGACGCAACATCGGAAAAGGTCGATCGGCAATAAAAATGGTGTCGGATTCGCTCTGTGCTTCATAGAAGCCAAAAACGGCATGAATATAAGGAACATCGTTTTCGATGAAGGACCGCAGCATCTCGCGTGCATCGTCATACAATCGGCCAGCCTCCTGTGCTTTGTCTCTCTCGTCGTCTCTGAACGTGGCGAGCCATTGCGAACGACAATTTCCGCACGAATCCACATTCTTCACCGTAGCAAATTTGGCCGACAGATTCCAAGTGTGAAAGAAAAATTTCCAGTCGATGAAAGGTACGATTTCCGAAACCGGAATGTGCCGAAGCACACTTCTCCCCAACTGACGCGGGACGTCAGGCTCAAAAACCGACCAATCCACTTTGAATTTCTTTTGACGGGCTTCTGCCGGCGAAACAAGTTCTGTTCTCTTCTCACGCCCGCTTTCGCGAAGGATTCGATATTCGTTGCGAACATTTTCCACGAAATCGTTTTTGCCTTCGGCATTCAGCAGATTGGCTACCGCTGCAGGACTTTGCGAAGCATCCTTCACATACAACACGGCTCCCTGACTGTATTTCGGTTCAATCTTCAGGGCTGTGTGCAATTTTGATGTCGTGGCTCCTCCGATGAGCAGCGGAATACTGAATCCGGCTTTCTCCATCTCGGCCGCCACAATGGACATCTCTTCGAGTGACGGAGTGATCAATCCGCTCAAACCCACAATATCGGGCTGTTCGCGATGCACCGCTTCGATGATTTTCTCGGGAGGCACCATCACACCCAAATCCACAATTTCGTAATTGTTGCAGGCCAGCACAATCGAAACAATATTTTTTCCGATATCGTGCACATCGCCTTTCACCGTGGCGAGCAATATTTTTCCGGCTTTCTGCGATCCTCCGCCGGAAGATTTTTCGGCTTCGATGGTCGGTTGCAGGATGGCAACCGCCTTCTTCATCGTGCGTGCAGCCTTCACCACCTGCGGGAGGAACATTTTTCCCGATCCGAACAGATCGCCCACTTTGTTCATGCCTGCCATCAGCGGTTTGTCGATGATATCCACCGCACGGGGATAATTCTTCAATGCTTCGGCAATGTCTTCTTCCAGAAAATCGCCGATTCCTTTCACCAAAGCATAACTCAAACGTTCGTCCACCGGCAGAGAGCGCCATTCGGGCGTTTCGGAATGATTGGTTTCGGAAGGTTGTTCGTTTTTATTCTGCTGGGCATACTCGGTCAGTCGCTCACCGGCATCGGGACGACGATTGAGAACCACATCCTCGATAAGCGTCCTCACATCGTCGGGGATGTCCTCATAAATCACCGATTGTGCCGGATTCACAATACCCATATCCAATCCGGCCTGAATGGCGTGATACAGAAAAACCGAATGCATCGCTTCGCGAATATAATTGTTGCCTCTGAACGAAAAAGAGAGATTGCTCACTCCGCCGCTCACCTTGGCATGGGGCAGATTTGCCTTGATCCAGCGAACCGTGTCGATGAAATCGACCGCATAGTTGTTGTGCTCATCCATGCCGGTGGCAATGGCAAGCACATTCGGATCGAAAATAAGATCTTTCGGATCGAATCCGTGTTCGGTTAGCAATTTATAGGCACGGCTGCATACCTCGATGCGCCGCTCGAAAGTGTCGGCCTGTCCCTTTTCGTCGAAAGCCATCACCACTACGGCTGCACCATATTTCCGAACGAGATCGGCATGACGAAGAAATTCGCTTTCGCCGTTTTTCAGCGAGATGGAATTAACGATGCTTTTGCCCTGCGTACATTTCAATCCGGCTTCAATCACTTCCCATTTCGAAGAATCGATCATCACCGGCACACGTGCCACGTCGGGATCGGATGCCAGCAGGTTGAGAAAATGGGTCATTTCCTGGACGCCATCGAGCAAGCCGTCGTCCATGTTGATATCGAGCACCTGCGCACCATCTTCCACCTGCTTGCGGGCAATATCGAGCGCCTCATCGTATTTTTTCTCCTGAATGAGCCGCAAAAACTTGCGCGATCCGGCTACATTGCATCGTTCGCCGATATTCAGGAAATTGATGTCGGGCGAAACTTCCAGATCCTCCAATCCCGACAAATGCAGATATGCAGGCGCAGGTGCAGGCCGATGGGGTTTCTTGCCCGCGACTAATCTGACGTATTCGGCAATGTGTGCAGGAGTTGTTCCGCAACAGCCACCTACGATATTCACCAATCCCTCGTCGATGTATTCGTTGATTTGCACCGCCATCCGTTCGGGTGTTTCGTCGTATTCGCCCAACTGATTGGGCAATCCGGCATTGGGATAAGCACTGATGTAGAACGGAGCGATGCGCCCCAATTCTTTTACATAGGGTTTCATGTCGGCTGCGCCGAAGGAGCAGTTCAACCCGATAGCCAGCGGCCCGGCATGACTTACCGACGTAACAAAAGCCGAAAGAGTTTGTCCCGAAAGGGTTCTTCCTGCCTTATCGGACAGGGTTACCGAAAGAATGAGGGGAATATCTTTGTCGCACATCGCTTCTTTGGCGGCAAAAACAGCCGCTTTGGCATTGAGCGTGTCAAAAATGGTTTCAACCAAAAGCAAATCCACTCCGCCTTCCATCAAGGCTTCGATTTGTTCCCTGTAAGCCGCCTTCAATTCGTCGAAAGTCAATGCCCGATACATCGGATCTTCCACATTGGGACTCATCGAAATGGTTTTGTTGGTCGGACCGATCGATCCCGCCACAAAGCGGGGCTTATCGGGTGTTTTGGCCGTATATTCGTCGGCTGCTTCGCGAGCAAGCCGCGCAGCGGCAAAATTCATCTCGCGCACATACTCCTGCATGTGATAGTCGCTCATCGAAACACGTGTAGCATTAAACGTATTGGTTTCGATAATATCGGCACCGGCTTCGAGGTAGGCGCGATGAATTTCGCCAATGATGTCGGGGCGGGTTAGCGAAAGCAAATCGTTGTTGCCTTTCAGCAAAACCGAAAAGTCTTTGAAGCGCTCGCCCCGATAATCGGCTTCGGTGAGCTTGTAACGCTGAATCATCGTTCCCATAGCTCCATCGAGGATGAGGATGCGCGAGGGTAAGATATCCTGAATGTTCATTTTTCTTTTTCTCTTTAAATTTCAACCGAAGCAAGCGACATTTTTTTTCGCAATTCGAGGTAGCCTTTTCTAATCCATACCACCGCCCATGCGGCCGTGAGTCTGACGGCCAAAATCCACCACAGAGAAACGCCCAGCGCAACAAACAAAAGATTGTCCTCGATGATGGAATGCGAAACGGCCAAGTGATAGTTCAACAAACCTGCGTCGGATTTTGTTACTTTTCCCTCACTCATCTGATCGAGCATCATGGCGCCACCGTAAGAAAGTCCGACGATATAGCCGATCAACCAAAGAAAAGCTGTTTCGACGGGCAAGCCGAAAAATTTGAGAATCGGCTCTATTCCTTTGCTCAACTTGTCGATGAGATGATATTTTGCCATGATGCCATAGAGCACATTGAGCGAAGTAACAATTACGATGATGAGCAACGAAATCTGAAGCGAACTCTTCAACCAAATCAACAGAACTTCGGCCACGGAATTAAGCACAACGGCGTCGGTGCGGGCAAATACGGGCATGCCCATTTGTTGTGGCAAAATCAGGTTGAGTATAACCCCGACGATGATACTCATCACTACGCGTAGCGCAACCATCGACCAAAACGATGTGCCCGTTTTGCCCTGAATGGCACATTCTACCGGCAAGTTATGCGATATTTGGCACATCAGCGCCAAAATGGTCAATTCGCGCAGCGTGATGGACATGGAAGTGATGATGGCCAGCGGCGCATAAAGCGGCAGAAAAACGCTTGTGATGAAAACAATTGCCGTGCTTCCGGGCAGTCCCAAGTGCATGAAAACCGGATTCAGCCATCCGGCCAAAACGGCCAGCACACCAAAATAATCCAAAAACCGCACGATCAACGATATCGGGAGAATGATTTTGAGCAGCCATACCAGCATGCGTCCCGATTTTTGAAGGCTTGGCAGCAAAATATATCTATAGAAACTCATAAATCGACAATTCCCTCTCTTCTGAAACTACTTCTTGAATGCCCTGTCCATCGCCCGCTTGTCTTCCTTCTCGCGAATGGACTGTCGCTTGTCGTATTGTTTTTTTCCTCTTGCCAACGCAATGTTGAGTTTGGCCAGCCCTTTTTCATTTATGAATAGTTTGGTGGGAACGATGGTGTATCCGGGCTCTTTGGTTGCCCGCATCAATTTTCGCAATTCGCTTTTATTGAGCAGCAATTTCCGGTCACGACGCGGATTGTGATTGTTGTAGGTGCCATAAAAATATTCGGCAATATACATATTCCGTACCCAAAGTTCCCCGTTTTCGAACAAGCAATAACTGTCCACCAAACTCGCCTTTCCCAATCGCACCGACTTGATTTCGGTTCCGGTCAGGACGATGCCGGCGGTATAGGTTTCCACCAGTTCGAAGTCGAACATGGCACGTTTGTTTCTGATATTTATGGGATTTTGTTTCATTTATCTGATCAATAAACCGAGAATTCCATAGATTGACAACGGAGCAAGTATAAGAAGTGAAGAAGCCGTCACTGTAAAATTCATCGTACTGCCATCGGGAACATCCCAAAAAGCATCGGCTCCGGCAAATACGATATAAACCGTATAAAACACAAGCAACCGGGCGATCACAAATTCGGGGGCGAAAGCCAGTATCACGAACAACAAATACACGACAATCGATGCATAACCCGCAAATCGTTGCCAGTCGAGTAAACTTTTTACCAGATTTAACCGCGGGGCCAATTCGTTCAACACATATGCCGAAAGATAGAATCCGCCAAAAACCGTCACCGTGTTCACGATCGTTTGCTTTAATGCCGATTGCAAACTACCATCGGGTACAAACCACAACCCGCCGACAAACGAAGCGAGTGCAACGACACCAAAAACGGGATACAAAAATCCGTTCAGAAACTCCTGATGGCTTTCCTCCCGCCCGGCTATCGATTGCCATGCAGCTTTTGGCGAAACGATCAATCGAAAAACGGTTCGGATAATTGTTTTATACATTGCAATCTCGATTTGGACTGCAAAGATAATGATTTCTCGTCTAACTTTTACATACAGAGGTTTTAAATGATGAATGAAAGCCATGCGATGAAAATTTGCTACTTTTGTAACCGAACAAAATGCGTGAAACGATGAAGAAACATATCCCCAATGCCATCACCATGATGAACCTCTTTTCGGGGTGCGTTGCCGTTGCAATGGCTTTTTCCGGCAATTTCGGTGCCGTTGTTGTGTGGGTGTTGATGGCAGCAGTATTCGATTTTCTCGACGGCTTTGCCGCACGACTATTGGGCGTTTCGTCCAAGATGGGTGTCGAGCTCGATTCGCTGGCCGACGTGGTGAGCTTCGGGGTAGCACCTGCGACTGCCGTTTTCATACTGCTTCGCGATTTTTCGGCCTATCCCGATTTTCTGCTGCCGCTATCAACCATCCTGCCTTATACGGCGTTTCTGCTTCCCGTATTTTCGGCTTTGCGACTGGCCAAATTCAATCTCGACGACCGGCAGACCACATCGTTCTTGGGATTACCCACGCCGGCCGACGCCCTTTTCTGGATCAGTTACTGCTATGGCGTGCAATATCTTTCCCCGCTCAACGAAAAAATCTGCTATTCGACGCTCGGCTTCATTGTCATTTTCTCGCTACTTATGGTTTCCGAAATACCGATGTTTTCACTCAAAATCAAAAAATTTCAATTCGCGGGCAACGAAAAGCAGGCACTACTCGTGGTTTCGATGATTGCTTTTGTGGCACTTTGGGGAATTATAGGTGTTGCATGGGGCATTTTGTTTTATATCGCTCTTTCTATTTTCGGAAATTCTTTCGGTAAAACAAAGCGTTAATTTTTTTAAAAGTGATTGATTCATATCGCCTATTATCGTAACTTTACATCACATTAAAGCAATTACTTACTTATGGGTTTATTCAGATTTATACTGTTTTTTCTTGCATTCTTTCTCCTTTTTCGATTCCTGGGTATTTTCTTTCGCATCAAATCAAGTGGAAGGAAACAACGAAACTACACCCGGCAACAATCGGCTCAACAACCAAATCCTCAACCCGAATCGCAGGAAGATCGCATCCTCGAATATCAGAAAAAGAACTTTGAAGCCACCGACGTCGAAGATGCCGACTTCGAAGAACTTAAAAATTAGCACACTTTCCCCAACAACAGCTTTGCATCATCGATTCAACCGAAAACATTCTTTATTATGCGAAATCGATAATTGCTAAAGTCAAACAATTAAAGGCAGTTAGAAAAACGAAAAACGTTCAAAACAAGGTTTTGGACGTTTTTTTATGGTGTGCTGTGCATGGTACTCAGCTTGGTGGTGAAAGTCCAATATGGGGGGGGTAATCGCCAACCATTAGCCGAAGACAAGGCTTCGGCCGTGAGCTCAGCCGAACGGGTGTCCGCAGTGAAGCAGAATCTGTTGGAATAGAAAACCTAACAGGTCTCGGAGACCTGTTAGATACTATGATAAAAAGCAAATTAAATTAGTTAATTATCTAAAAAAGCTTTATCTTTGTCCAAGCCAAATGAAGGCTTCGGTTCGATTCGTTGTACTGACGTCTATCATGTGTGGGACGGTTTCCGTCCCACTTTTTCAGCCAAATGAAAGCTTAATTCTCCTCATTCCCTGATGTCTGCACTGTACCGGTAACGACGTAATCTTCAATATATTCTTCATTCTTTTTCCAAAGCGTATAAATCAACACCAAGAGTTTGCGCATACCGGCAGTAACACCTTTTTTCCTTGCCGTGGGATTTTTCTCACAGATGCGTTTATGCAGTTGCGCAATCGGTTTGTTATGTTGAATGGCAGACAAGGCGGGCATATACAACACCTCCCTTATTCGTGTATTTCCTTTTTTGGAAATGGTTGTTCTGCCTTTGCGTTTTCCCGACTCGTTGAACTTCACGTCGAGTCCCGAATAGCTGACTACCTGTTTTATACTGTGAAACAGACGGAATCCGTTCGTTTCACAAATTACGGCAACTACCGTATTGAACTGCAAGCCCTTTATCGTACAAACCTTGTTTATCCTCTCGTAGAGTTCCGGATCCCTGCGGGCAATCTCTTTCAATTCCGCATCCAATTTGTCGAGGGCATCCTCATAAAAGGCAATCTGCTCCTTTTGCAGAGAGAGAACCATGTCGTATTTATCGTGTGCCGATTCCATCGCCGAAAGCTGACTTTTAAGTGCGTTCGGATTTCGCTTGTAAGCAAGTTTCAAACGGCTGACATCACGCAACTCCCGGTAAACGACCGACATCGGATGCCGGAGCGCCAACTCTCTTTCCAATCCCATCGAGGCTAGGACAGAGGCGTCAACCTTGTCCGTTTTGGTTTTTACACTCAGGCTCCGGGCGTAATGCTTGACTTTGTTTGCCAGTTCGACGCTGACATTGAACCCATGTTCTTCAAGCCAATAAGCCAAATTTTCGTAATAGACACCCGTAGCTTCCATCACAAACAGCAAAGTGGAAACTTCCCGCGTACGTTTCTCAATCCAAATCCCCAACTCTTCAAAACCCGCTTCAGCATTACTGAACGAGCGGCTGCCCTTTACCACCGAACGGCCGTCTGATTTTCGCTCTTTGATACAAACATCGAATTTATCTTTGGCGATATCGATGCCCACACAAAATGATACTTTCATCTCTTCTTTGTTTTTAGTTTCACAACCACAGGAAAATTTCTCTTGTATTCTTTCCTCGTCAGCAAATGCGAAATACAAACATCAAGGTCTGTTTTCTTTATACTATACAGAATTTAGAGAAGAAAAGAATGGTGCAATCTCTAACAGACGATATACTGTAATGTTATCTAGGTCTTTATGCTAATCCATTCTTTTCCTGTGTTTTTTATACAAAACTATCTCTTTTGCTTGATTGATATCAAAGAACTTTTCCCTCTTTGTGTTAATTCTGCAAACATACGAGGTCTTTATTCGGCCACCATAATTTCCGGTTGGCAATTGGTGGGTTGAACCGAAAAATTGGTTATTTTTGTTTTTTGCTAGTACAAAACGAAAAATGAAACAATATCTCAATTTATTGCAACGCGTGTCGGATGAAGGCATTCGGAAGGACGATCGCACCGGAACCGGCACCATCAGCATTTTCGGTCATCAAAGCCGATACCCGATGAGCGAGGGATTTCCGCTGCTCACGACCAAAAAACTTCACGTGAAATCGATCATCTACGAACTGCTGTGGTTTTTGCGCGGCGACACCAACATCCGCTATCTGCACGATCACAAAGTAACCATCTGGGACGAATGGGCGGACGCCAACGGCGATCTCGGCCCCATTTACGGCCGTCAGTGGCGGTCGTGGCCCGACTACAAGGGCGGCACCATCGATCAGATTTCGCAAGCGGTGGAAACGATCAAGAACAATCCCGATTCGCGCCGCATTGTCGTCAGTGCATGGAACGTGGCCGAGTTGCCCGAAATGCATTTGGCTCCCTGTCATGCGTTGTTTCAGTTTTATGTAGCCGACGGCAAACTGAGTTTGCAGCTCTATCAGCGCAGCGCCGACATTTTTTTGGGCGTACCGTTCAACATTGCTTCGTATGCACTGCTGCTGAAAATGATGGCGCAGGTTACGGGTTTGCAGGAAGGCGATTTTGTTCACACGCTGGGCGATGCACACATCTATCTGAATCACCTGGAACAGGTGAAGCTGCAACTCACCCGCGATCCGCGCCCACTGCCAACGATGAAACTAAATCCCGACGTGAAAACTATTTTCGACTTCACGTTCGAAGATTTCGAACTGATCGGTTACGATCCGCACCCGGCCATCAAAGGAGAAGTGAGTGTGTAAGGTTGGAGGTTGGAGACTGGTGGTGATTTGAGAATTTAACGATTTGTTGATTCATTGATGGAAACAGTGGATAGCGAATCACTCTCGCAAGCATGTGGTTTTGAAATCTTTGCATGAAATGACTTGAGCGCACCAAGACGGAACTGCAGTGCAGCGATCTTTGTTGTTTTTCTGCGAACATCTGCGAGGAAATTTGCGAAAATCTGCGTGAAATCTTTTTCCGAACTTTTTCTCGCTGATTAACGCTGATTGAATATCTCGCTGATTAACGCTGATTTTTTCTGCGAAGATCTGCGAGAACTTTTCAGGAACATTGTTTCAACGCGGGAAGAGAAATGAGAAATAAGAAATAAGAAATGGAGAATAAAGAAATAGCCATTGTGGTGGCATTGGACGAAAAAAATGCTATCGGCAAAAACGGGAACTTGTTGTGCCATTTGCCCAACGATTTGAAACACTTCAAACGTATCACCGAAAACTATACGGTGGTGATGGGACGAAAAACTTTTGAATCGTTGCCCAAAGGGGCATTGCCCAATCGCAAAAATATCGTGTTGACTTCGGGGAAGGCTGAAGATTTTCCGGGATGCAGGATCTGTCGCACGCCTGAAGAAATAAGGACGGCCACGACCGACGACGAGAAAATTTTCATTATCGGCGGAGCACACTTGTACAGAACCGCCCTACCCTGCGTAAATCGGTTGTATATCACCCGCATTCATCACACCTTCGGCGATGCCGATACGTTTTTCCCCAATATCGACTGGACGAATTGGAAACAGTTGGATGCCGAAAAACATCCGTCGGACGAGAAACATGCCTACGACTATACCTTCGAAACCTATGAACTAAACCCGGCAGGGTAGCAAATCCAAAACAATCCGAATCAATGAAAAAAAACACGCTCCTCTCCACATTCATATTTTTGTGCTCGATTTCGATATTCGGTCAGCAAGCCATCGATAATACCTACCGGATAAAGATAAATGCCTTCTTGACAAACGTTTATTACGAAACGCTTCACAGCAAAGCAACCGTGCAGATTGACAGCACTGCCGTGAACAATCGCAAAAAAACCGTGGAACTCTACGTCAATCCTGCACTTTCGTACCTTCCCATGCGCGAAAACACGGTTCGGCACATCTATGACAGTGTGCGGCAATACTTGCCCGAACAAATAAAAAAATATCGTCTCGCTATTTATAGCGATAAGCAGGAAATCAGCAATCTCGTTCCAAACTTCTACAGAACCGCTCACAAGGACAAAAGCCGCATCATCGCTCCGAAAGTGAAAACGCCGCTCGTTACCAACCTTTCCGATCCGGCCGGTAAAGCGGGCAAAGGATTGGCTAACAATCACATTGCTTTGTGGCAAAGTCACGGATATTACTACGAACAGAAACTCGGCCGATGGGAATGGCAACGCGCCCGCATTTTCCAAACGGTGGAAGACCTTTATACGCAAAGTTATGTCGTTTCTTTTTTGGTGCCCATGCTCGAAAATGCCGGCGCCAACGTGTTGCTCCCTCGCGAACGCGACTACAACAAAACGGAATTGATTATCGATAACGACGGAAGTTCGCCGGCAACGGCCTACCGCGAAACATCAGGCAGCGAAGCATGGCGGAATACGGAAAATCCCGGCTTTGCCAATCCGAAAAAAGTATATCTCGACGGCGAAAATCCTTTCGGGATGGGATCGGCCCGTCAGGCAAAAACCATTGCAAAAGGAAAAGAAAGCGTCGTGGAATGGTCGTTTGATGTTCCCCAAAAAGGTACTTACGGCGTGTATGTGGCCTATCAAAGCACGAAAAACAGTGCCGACGATGCACGCTACACCGTGTATCATGCCGGCGGTGAGACCCGTTTCGCGGTAAACCAGCAAATGGGCGGCGGAACATGGATTTTTCTCGGATACTTCCCTTTCGAACCGGGCAAAGAAAACAAAGTGATGCTATCCAACAAATCGCGAAAAGCGGGAAGAACCATCGTTGCCGATGCCGTGAAAGTTGGCGGAGGAATGGGAAACATCGCCCGAATGCCGAATGTCCGGGGATTTGAAAGCGTTAACGCCAAAAGTTCGGAGTCGGCAACACGCACACAAACCTCGGTTACGACTATCCCCTACTCGCCTGAAACAAGCGGCTATCCCCGCTACGCGGAAGGCTCGCGCTACTGGCAACAATGGGCCGGAATCCCCGACAGCATTTACAACCGCTCGGAAGGAAAAAACGATTACACCGACGACTATGCAAGTCGCGGCGTTTGGGTAAATTATCTGGCAGGCGGCTCGCCGGTACTGCCCAAAGCCGAAGGGCTGAAAATACCGATCGATCTGGCATTTGCTTTTCACAGCGATGCGGGTACGCTTTGGGGCGACAGCATCGTAGGCACGCTCGGCATTTACATGACACACTTCAACGACGAACGTTTCGAAAACGGAACTTCGCGCCAAGCTTCGCGCGACCTCACCGAGTTGATCATGCAACAGATTACCGACGACGTTCGCCGCCACTTCGAACCCGAGTGGACGCGTCGCCCAATGTGGAATCGTTCGTATGCCGAAGCGCGTGTTCCCAACGTCCCTACCATGTTGCTCGAACTGCTTTCGCACCAAAATTTTGCCGACATACGCTACGGACTCGATCCCACGTTTCGTTTCACGGTCAGCCGCGCCGTTTACAAGGGAATGCTCAGATTCATTGCTTCGCAATACAATCGCCCCTATGTGGTGCAACCCTTGCCGATAAAAGATTTTGCAGCTGCCTTTTCGGGCGATACGGAAGTGGAACTGTCGTGGCAGCCCACGCCCGATCCTTCCGAACCGTCGGCACAACCTGCGAAATACATCGTTTATACGCGCATCGACGGAGGAGGTTTCGATAACGGAATCGTCGTAACATCCGCGCAGTGCAAACTGCCCATCGAAAAAGACAAGATATACAGCTATCGAGTGGTAGCTGCGAATGACGGCGGCAAGAGCTTCCCTTCGGAAATCCTGTCGGTGTGCCGCCGTTCGAATCAGAAAGGTGAAGCACTCATTGTCAATGGATTCACCCGAGTCTCCGCACCCTTCAGTTTTACGGCTTCCAACGACAGCATAGCCGGCTTTGCCGGAATCGTTGACAACGGAGTTCCCTATATTTCCGATCACCATTTTACGGGACAAATGCACGAATTTCGTCGCGTGATTCCCTGGATGGACGACGATGCAGCGGGGTTTGGCGACAGCAATGCCGATTACGAAACTACCGAAATTGCCGGCAACACGTTCGATTATCCTTACGTTCACGGACAGGGTTTTGCCAAAGCGGGATATTCGTTCGTCTCGTGCTCGGCTGCTGCGGTGGAAAACGGAACGGTGAGTTTGTCGAAATACCGCCTTGTGGACTGGATCTTGGGCAAGCAGCGCGAGTGGAGCGTTGCACGTGGCGCCATGCCGCCGAAATACAAAACATTTTCGCCCAAGATTCAGGAAATCGTTACGGACTATTGCAACGGAGGTGGAAATATTCTCGTAAGCGGAGCCTTTGTGGGAAGCGACTTTTGGGACAATCCTCGCGCCACCGATCGCGACCGCAATTGGGCGGAGCAAACGCTGAAATTTAAATTGAGAAACGGCAACGGCGCCGTTGCAGGAAAAATAAAATCCGCAGCCTCACCATTTGCATCCATTACCGGCAACTACGAATACTATAACACACTGAACAGCGAAAGCTATGCCGTGGAACATCCCGATGCGATAGAACCGGCCGACAACAATGCCTACACCGTTTTTCGCTATGCGGAAAACAATAGGAGTGCCGGCATCATCTTTAAAGGAGAAAAATACCGTTCGTGCGTTTTGGGTTTCCCGATCGAAGCCATAAAAGATCAGCATAAAAAAAACGAGCTGATTGGCGGTATTCTCAAAGCAATGGAATAACTTTATCGAAAATTTTAAAACATTTCCCATAACATGAAAAAAATCGATGCCTTCATTCTGTATTCTCAACCCGAGCAAGCAGCGACCACCGTTGCCGAGTTGAAACAATCGAAATCGATACGCAATATTTTTCTGTTGACGCCGCCGGATGTGAAAGAGACCCTCAAAGGCTGTAAGAACATCGAAATCGATTCGCTCTACAGTTGCGAAACCATCCGAAAAATTGCACGGAAGTGCACATCCGATTTTGCGTTGCTCTATCAAAAATCTACCGTTCTCCGACCGGGATATTTTGCAATGGAGCGCATGGTGCAAATCGCCGAAGACACAAAGGCCGGAATGGTTTATTCGGATTACTACACGACAACAGATGGCGAAAAGAAAAATCATCCGGTGATCGACTATCAGGAAGGCAGTTTGCGCGACGATTTCGATTTTGGTTCGCTCATCCTCTACCGCACGAAAGCATTGAAAGATGCTGCACGCAAAATGCGGACTGAAAAATATTTGTTTGCGGGGCTTTACAGCCTTCGGCTGAAAATATCGCAACAGCACTTGCCGGTCCACATCAACGAATACCTTTACACCGAAGCGGAAGAAGATACCCGATTGTCGGGACAGAAGATTTTCGATTACGTCGATCCCAAAAACCGGCAGCTCCAAATAGAAATGGAAGCCGCCTGCACGCAACACCTCAAGGAAATCGGCGCCTATCTGAAACCCAAATTCGAAAAAATCGAATTCGACAAGGGAACATTCGAATACGAAGCCTCCGTAATCATCCCCGTTCGCAATCGGGTAAAAACCATTAAGGATGCCATCGCCTCGGTGCTTGCGCAGCAAACCGATTTCAAGTTCAACCTCATCGTGATCGACAACCATTCCACCGACGGCACCACGCAAGCAATCGACGAGTTTTCGGCCGACGAAAGGCTGATTCATCTCATTCCCGATCGCGACGATTTGGGCATCGGCGGTTGCTGGAATTTCGGCATACACCATCCCAAATGTGGAAAATTTGCCGTTCAGCTCGACAGCGACGATGTGTACAATGGCAACGACACACTGCAAAAAATCGTGAATGCCTTTTATGAGCAGAACTGCGCAATGGTGGTAGGTACGTACCAAATGACGAATTTCGACATGCAGATGATTCCGCCCGGCATCATCGATCATCGCGAATGGACCCCCGAGAACGGACGCAACAATGCATTGCGCATCAACGGACTCGGTGCGCCGAGAGCATTTTATACCCCCGTTCTTCGCGAAATGAAACTGCCTAACACCAGTTATGGCGAAGATTATGCACTGGGACTGAATATTTCGCGCCGATTTCAAATAGGTCGCATTTACGATGTGCTTTATTTGTGTCGTCGTTGGGAAGGCAATTCGGATGCCGCATTAAGCATCGAAAAAACGAACGCCTACAATTTCTACAAAGACCGTATCCGCACTTGGGAATTGCAAGCGCGAAAAAATTTATAAACGACAACTATCCAATATATTGCAAACGATGAATGAACCATTTATTCAGGTAGGCATTTTGCTCGAAAAACCGGCGATAAGGTTTTCGCTGCTTTCGGATTACCGGCTTGGCGATGCTTTAGTGGAAGCAGGCACCTATTCGGTGGAAGGATCGGAGGGAAAGATGGTGTTTCGTGACCGGCGCTATGATGAAATTGTCTTTCAACCGGTCGATCCGCACAAAAACGCATTCGAGTTGAAGGATGTGACTATCGGCGTGAACTTTCATTGGGAACGGAAAGAAGATCAGCGCTTTTTGGGCGGATTGAAATTCATTGTCGAAAACGATGCGGTTACGGCCATCAACATTGTTGCACTCGAAGATTACCTCACCAGCGTGATTTCGTCCGAAATGAGCGCAACGAGTTCGAAACAGTTACTCAAGGCGCATGCCGTCATTTCGCGCAGTTGGCTGTTGGCTCAAACCGCGAAAAACAAATCGATAACCAACGATTATCGAACCGAATATCGGACGTCCACCGAACTCATTCGCTGGTACGACCGTGAAGATCATCTTCACTTCGATGTATGCGCTGACGATCATTGTCAACGCTATCAGGGAATTACCAAAGAATCGACGGCCTTGGTGAAAACCGTGATTGAAGAAACGCGCGGCGAAACGCTCGTGTATGACGGATCGATTTGCGATGCCCGCTTTTCGAAATGTTGTGGCGGAGCAATGGAAACGTTCGAAAACGTGTGGGAACCGATAGCCTATCCCTACCTGCAAGGGAAAGCCGATACGTTGGATACGTCGTTTGTCCTGCCCGATCTCACCATCGAAGAAAATGCCGACGAATGGATTCGCAGTGCGCCTCCGGCATTTTGCAACACGCACGATCCCCGGGTTCTGAAGCAAGTGCTGAACGATTACGATCAGGAAACGTCCGATTTCTTTCGTTGGAAAGTCGTTTATTCGCAAGAAGAACTTTCGAATTTGATTCGCGAACGTTCCGGCATCGATTTCGGCGAGATCATCAGCCTCGAACCACTCGAGCGTGGAACGTCGGGGCGCATCGTCCGCCTGAAGATCATCGGCACCGAACGAGTGATGACCATCGGCAAAGAGCTCGAGATAAGGCGCACCCTGTCGAAATCGCACCTCTACAGCTCGGCGTTTGTGGTGGATACCGAGGGCGAAAACGATGAAGGCATTCCGCAACAATTCACCCTCACCGGCGCCGGTTGGGGGCACGGCGTAGGCCTTTGTCAGATTGGTGCAGCCATCATGGCGGAGCAGGGATACGACTATGAAGAGATACTGCAACACTATTTTCCGGAGACGCAGATAGACAAGAAATATTAAAACAGACGACAAATGAATAAACCAACTCGCTCACCCTGGACTTGGGTGCCCACGCTATATTTTGCCGAAGGCCTGCCCTACGTTATGGTTATGACCGTATCCGTAATTATGTATAAACGCTTTGGACTGTCGAACACCGAAATAGCACTCTACACGAGTTGGCTTTATCTACCGTGGGTGATAAAACCTTTCTGGAGCCCGTTTGTAGATATTTTGAAAACCAAACGATGGTGGATCATTGCTATGCAATTATTAATTGGAGGAGGTTTGGCAGGAGTAGCACTCACGTTACCCACACCTTTTTATCTACAGGCATCACTCGCCTTCTTCTGGTTGCTGGCATTTAGCTCTGCCACACACGATATAGCTGCGGACGGGTTTTACATGCTTGCGCTGGATGATTCGCAACAATCGTTTTTCGTAGGTATTCGAAGTACGTTTTATCGACTGGCCATGATCACGGGACAAGGATTATTGATTATTTTGGCAGGATTTCTCGAACAGTCAACCGGAAAAATATCCTTATCGTGGAGCATTACGTTTTTTGTATTATCGGGCTTGTTTGTAGCATTTTTTGCGTATCACAACTTTATACTGCCCTATCCGGCCGGTGATGTGGAAAGAAAAGATCAGACACCAAAGAAGATTCTTGCCGAATTTGTCAACACATTCGCATCTTTCTTCAGTAAAAAAGGAATTATATTGGCTATCGCGTTCATGTTTCTCTACCGACTTGCGGAGGCAATGCTGGTAAAACTTGCCTCTCCATTTCTGCTCGACGCGCGCGAAGAGGGAGGTTTAGCTCTTTCGACACAAGAAGTTGGTTTGGTATATGGCACTGTGGGTGTTATCGCCTTAACGATAGGAGGCATCATCGGTGGGATTGTTGCGTCCCAAAAGGGATTGAAATTTTGGTTATGGCCGATGGCATTGGCAATCACTTTACCCAATGTAGCTTATGTATTTTTATCGATGACACAGCCCGACAACATCTGGTGGGTGAATGTAGCGGTTGCAATCGAGCAATTCGGCTACGGGTTCGGTTTTACGGCCTATATGCTCTATCTGATTTATTTTTCGGAAGGAGAACACAAAACGGCATACTATTCCATTTGTACGGGATTCATGGCTTTGGGAATGATGTTGCCCGGCATGGCTGCCGGCTGGATTCAGGAACAATTGGGATATCAACACTTTTTCATTTTCATCATGATTTGCACCATTCCAACACTACTGCTTGTTCCGTTCATGAAAATCGATCCGGAATTCGGGAAGAAAAAAATCAACGATCAAACAGGAAATTAAAGAACAGATGAAATACAAAATTATTTTTTGTTTGCTCGCCGGCTTCTGGCTAAATGGGAACGCATTGTTTGCACAGAAAATAAGGATTAAAACCGGCATCGAAATATTGAAAGAAACCCATTTCGACGTGCTGAAAGGGAAACGCATCGGACTGATCACCAATCCGACAGGAGTTGACAATCAATTGAAATCGACCATCGACATTCTGTACGAAGCTCCTTCGGTGCAACTTGTAGCCCTTTACGGTCCCGAACATGGGGTGCGAGGCGATGTTTACGCCGGAGACAAAGTGGATACTTTCGTCGATTCGAATACCGGGCTGCCCGTTTATTCTCTTTACGGAAAGACGAGAAAGCCAACCAAAGAAATGATCGCCAACATCGACGCGTTGGTTTACGACATCCAGGATATCGGTACAAGATCCTATACCTATATATCTACTATGTATTTGGCAATGCAGGCTGCGACAGAGAACGGAATCGAATTTATCGTACTCGATCGACCCAATCCGCTGAGCGGTACCAAAGTGGAAGGTTGTTTGACGGAAGACAATTTTATATCGTTTGTCAGCCAATTGAAAATCCCTTACGTCTATGGGTTGACTTGCGGAGAACTGGCCAAATTGATCAACGGAGAATTCATGCACGAAAATCCTTGCAAACTCACCGTAGTGAAAATGAAAAAATGGAAACGAAAAATGTCGTTTGATGACACAGGATTGGCTTGGGTGCCGGCGTCGCCTCACATTCCGTTTGCTCATTCGGCCAATTACTATCCCGTGTCGGGAATTCTCGGCGAATTGGGATATATGTCGATAGGCGTTGGATACACACTGCCTTTCGAACTGTTTGCCGCCGAATGGATTGATGCGGAGGAGTTTGCAAAAGCTCTCAATGCGAAAAAATTACCCGGAATCATTTTTCGCCCCATTCATATCAAGCCCTATTATTCTGTCGGACAAGGAAAAAACCTGCAAGGTGTGCAGGTGTATATTACCGATTTTCAAAAAGCGCGTCTATCGGACATACAGTTCCGGGTGATGGAAGTTGCTGGACAACTCTATCCCGATCAGAAAGTTTTTGAACATGCCGACGAAAAACGATTCGACATGTTCGACAAAGTATGTGGAACAGACTTTATCCGCAGAGAATTTTCTAAAAATTATCGTTTTTCGGATATCCAATCTTATTGGACAAAAGACGAGGCATCGTTTAAAGCACTTTCGAAAAAATATTACCTCTATCGCTAAAATTGCTTTTCTACAATGAATACGATCGCAACCTTCGGAACGAGCAAACGACTGCTTTCGCTCGACATTTTACGTGGAATCACCATATCCGGAATGATTTTGGTAAACAACCCCGGATCGTGGAGCTTTGTGTATGCACCTTTGCGGCATGCCGAATGGAACGGTTTGACACCTACCGATCTGGTATTCCCTTTTTTCATGTTCATCATGGGAATATCCACATTTCTCTCTCTCCAAAAATTTGAATTTCGGCCGACAAAAAAATGTATTTCGAAAATTGTTCGAAGAACATTCCTGATTTTCATTATTGGTCTTGCCCTCAACTGGTTTGGAACTTTTTGTCGAGGCCTTTCCTCCGGCGAGAATTTGATAGTGGCTGCCACCCATTTCGATTCGTTGCGCATCATGGGAGTTCTGCAACGACTGGCACTTGCCTACGGATTTGCCGCAATGATTGCGGTGCTGACAAATCACAAAAGACTGATAGGGATAATAATCGGGCTACTGGGTGGATATCTTCTGATCTTATTGTTGGGAAATGGTTTCGACCGATCGGAAAACAACATAATAGCAATTGTGGATAAAGCCATACTCGGAGTAACGCATATGTATAACGATGTGGATGCGGCAGGAAATCGAATTGCGTTCGATCCGGAAGGGTTGTTAAGTACGATCCCCTCCATTGCACATGTGCTTATCGGAGTGTTATTCGGAAAAATGATAATGGAAAATAAGGACAATCATTCGAAAGTTGAGAAAATCATGATTTGGGGAACCATCCTTGTCTTTGCCGGATTGTTGTTGCAATACGGATGTCCCATCAACAAAAAAATTTGGAGTCCGACCTTTGTTCTCACCACAACAGGCTTTGCCGCGCAACTACTGGCTCTGTTGATTTGGATTATCGATATCGAAGGAAAGGCGAAATGGAGCAGATTTTTTCACGCTTTCGGTGTAAATCCTTTATTTATCTATGTATTGTCCGGCGTGTTGGCAAATGTGATTGGGAACTTGCATGTGATGCACAACGGTGCAACGACGAACCTGAAAACATATGTGTATGAAGTGTTTCTTCGATCATGGGCAGGAAATTATTTCGGATCACTGCTCTACGCATTGGCATTCGTGTCAATATGTTGGTTTTTTGGTTACCGGCTTCACGAAAAAAATATCTATATAAAAATTTAAGCATTTATCGTCCGACAAATATGAACGAAATTTTAATTGCCGACAGCGGCGCTACAAAAACCGATTGGTGCGTAACCAAACAAGGCGAAATCGTGCATCGATTCACCGGAAAAGGCATCAGTCCGATATATCAAACCGAGGATGAAATTGCACGGGAAATCGGGCAAAATGTTTATCCCCTGCTCAAAGATCGTCCGATAAATGCCGTTTATTTTTACGGATCGGGATGCATTCCCGAAAAGGAAGATATCGTTCACCGTGCAATTCAACGATATTTTTCGGCTCCGTCAATCGCGGTTTACAGCGATTTGAATGCTGCAGCTCACGCATTGTGCGGTCATACAGCCGGAATCGCCTGCATTCTGGGTACAGGCAGCAATTCGTGTGAATGGGACGGCGAACGGATTGTAAATCATATACCTCCGTTGGGTTTTATTTTAGGGGACGAAGGCAGCGGTGCCGTTCTGGGAAAACGATTGATAAGTGATGCGCTGAAAAATCGATTATCGGCCGGGTTAAAGGAAAAATTACTCGATCGTTACGGCCTCGATCAGGCAACCATCATCGACAAAGTTTACAGGCAACCTTTCCCAAGCCGATTTTTAGCAGGTTTTTCGCCATTTATTCTCGAACATATTTACGACGAAAGTATCCGAAACATTGTTGACAGCTGTTTTTCCGATTTCTTCGAAAGAAATGTCATGCAATACGATTTTCGCAAAAATAAAGTTAATTTTGTAGGCTCAATTGCCTTTCACTATGCGCCCTATCTGAAAGAAGTCGCTGCAAAAAAAGGAGCAACGATCGGAAAAATCATTGCTTCGCCAATGGAGGGGTTGATCGAATATTATGCTTAAAATGGCAGTTTCGAAAAGGAATTACGAAATTGGATCAATAAAACAAGAATATGACTTTTATCAAAATAACTGAGCAACCGTCGTTGTATGACAATCTGGAAAAGAAATCGGTTGGAGAAATACTGACCGAAATCAATCGTGAAGATCAGAAAGTTGCATTGGCAGTGGAAAAAACCATTCCCGAAATCGAAAAACTCGTAACGGGCATTGTTGCACGCATGAAGCGTGGCGGACGATTGTTCTACATCGGTGCAGGTACGAGTGGCAGATTGGGGGTACTGGATGCTTCCGAAATTCCTCCAACCTATGGGATGCCCAACACCTACGTTATCGGATTGATTGCCGGTGGCGATAGTGCCTTGCGAAATCCGGTAGAATCGGCCGAGGACGATTTAGAAAAAGGTTGGGAAGAACTGCTTGCTCACCACATCAACGAAAACGATACGGTTGTCGGTATTGCTGCTTCCGGGACAACACCTTATGTGATCGGTGCACTTCGACATGCCCGTGAACATCATATCCTGACAGGCGCGATCTGCTGCAACCCTGACTCGCCGGTTGCTGCAGAGGCCGACATAAAAATAGAACCGATCGTCGGGCCGGAGTATGTAACCGGTAGCACTCGTATGAAAGCGGGAACTGCACAAAAACTCGTGCTAAATATGATTAGCACGACCACTATGATTAAACTCGGTCGTGTGAAGGGTAACAAAATGGTAAACATGCAACTAACAAACAAAAAGTTGGTCGATCGAGGCGCAAACATGATCGTGGACGAATTGGGATTGCCATATGAGCAGGCTAAAAACCTGCTGCTACTGCACGGATCGGTAAAGAAAGCCATCGATGCCTTCCTCAGCGAACAAGCAAAATTATAATCATTATGGCTATTATCATTCACACGAATCAACCCAACTTGCTTCTTGACAAAATTTACGATGCCATCGATGCGAAAAAAGCAGACAAATGGGAACGTACAACAGACGGACGGCTCACATACGGCGCCCTCCTTTGGAAAAACGAAGCTTTTTTCAAACCTCAAATTTGGGTCGATGAACAGGAATTGCGCTTTGGTTTGTTAAAGAGAAAGGATCGAAAACATATTTCGTCCAAATTATACACGGTTTTTCACACCAAACTGGTGGAAATGTTGCTTTCACATTTCGATACGTCATTTAGCGAAGTCACCATAACTGCAGTAAAAGCAGAGCCAGATGATTTTTAGGGAAATACACTGGGTTGATTTGTCTAATATCATTTTGCGAGGTTATAAAAAAACAAACGCTTCAAGAATCACTCGATCTTGAAGCGTTTGTTTGGAGCGGAAGACGGGACTCGAACCCGCGACCCTAACCTTGGCAAGGTTATGCTCTACCAACTGAGCTACTTCCGCATTCGTTTATTTTATTCTTATCGTTCTCTTACGATCTTTTGTTGGATGTTCCTTGCCAAGGTTAGTTTTCATTTTATTTCCTTGGGGCAAGGTTATGCTCTAGCAACTGAGCTACTTCCGCATTCGCTTATTCATTGCGATTTCGGATTGCAAAGATAGTGGTTCGTTTGTTTCTGACAAAGAAATTGAATCAAAATTTCAGCAAACGGACTATTTTTTCGAGATATTGAGCATCGATTTCATCGAAAAAAGCTTCTTGATCACTGTCAACATCGAGTACAGCGATCACTTTCTCGTTGTTGATAACAGGCACAACGATTTCGGATTTCGATAATGAACTGCATGCAATATGTCCGGGAAAAGCATTTACGTCAGGAACGACAAGTGTCTTACCGTTTTTCCATGCAGTTCCACAAACTCCTTTTCCAAATCCGATTCTGGTACAGGCAATCGGCCCTTGAAACGGGCCTAAAACGAGTTGATCGACTTTTACGATGTAAAAACCGATCCACAAAAAATTAAATGTGTCTTTCAATGCAGCACACAAGTTAGCCATATTGGCGATTGTGTCGGATTCCGAACCGATCAGAGAAACGAGTTGCGGAAATAATTCTTCGTATTTGCTTCTTTTGTCTGTGGCTGAGACAGATATTGCTTCGCTCATTTTTTGTTGGAAATTGATCATATTAAAAATCGCATTATCACGGCTAAATGACGCGATAATGCGATGTAAAAAATTATTTTAGCAAGATTATTTACTGCCCTGCCTGCTGTTGAGCATCTTGTATCATTTTTTCATTCGGAAGAATGTAAACTTCTACGCGACGATTCTGAGTTCTTCCCTCAACAGTGCTGTTGTCTGCCACCGGCTGTGTGGATCCGAATCCTTGGGCAATCATTCTCGAACCACTAACACCTTTGGAAACCAAATAATTATACACAGATTCGGCACGACGCTGAGATAAAGGATTGTTGATCTGATCGTTTCCGGTGCTGTCCGTATGACCGTAAATTTTGACGTCGGTATCAGGATTATTCAACAACGATTCGGCAAACTTATCAAGCGATGCACGACTTTCAGTATTTAATGTACTCGAGTTTGTTGCAAACAAAATCCCTGATTCGAAAGTAACTTTAATAGCTTGTCCATCATTTACTTTCTCAACTTGGGCACCTTCGATTTTCTCGAGCTCTGCTGCCTGCTTGTCCATCTTGTTACCGATTATGGCTCCTGCGGTTCCACCCAAAACTGTGCCAATTCCTGCTCCTATGGCAGCTCCTTTGCCTCCTCCGGCAATTGCTCCGATACCTGCACCCAAAGCAGCTCCGGCACCGGCACCGATTCCACCTCCCTTAACAGTATTGCTGGCTCCACAACCCGATAATACGATTGCGCCACCTAAAACTGCGATGGCAAAAACCTTCGAAATAACTTTCATTGTCGTTTTTGTAATTAAATAAATATTGTTGTTAATAAAAAAATGTCTAATCAAACAAATTCAGAGAATCGCAATACGCCAACTCACCGGCAACAATTGCTTCTATCTCTTCTTCTTTGAAATCTCGGATTTTATCCTTCATCGCATTTTTAATGACGTATTCAAGCAGTTCGTCCTCATCAATCTCCACTTCGGTATCGTCATCTCCATCCAGAAATCCTTTTTCGTCGTAAAAATCGTACATGAGATCTACAACGTAGTTGATTTCGTCGTCGGAAAAACTGTTTTGCATCTCTTCAGAGATGAATTTTCTGATAAATCTAATGGAATCGTCCTCATCGTATTCCAATATTTTATTATCCTTGCTCATACTTCGTTAAATTGAGTTAGTTGTTTGATGAAAATTCATTGAAATGGTTTAATGTCCGACATAGAAAATATTAAAAAAATAAACATTTAATTAAACTATCTCACACCTTTTCCTATCTTAAAACAATAGTAGCGAAAATATGTTCATAAAGGGAAAGTAACATTTAAGCCATACAATATCCCATTGATGAACGATTTGCATCGGAGAAATTTTATTAAAAACCGATCGATTTTCGATCATCATACAAAAAGATAATTGTACTTTTGTAGAAACGTAAACAATTTTTTCAACTTGATTTTTACCTCCGAATATGAAAAATTTAAACTCAAATGAATTAATCGATTTTGCACGAGAAATCACCACGGCTTCTTTATCTGATTTTAAGGCTACAACAGATGATCCGATCGTGAAAAAATATCTCGAAACCATCTCATCAATTACAGATGAGTTGGAGCAAGCTCTTGCCAATATTCACAGCAATGAGATAACCCTTAAAACACTTGAAGCCGACCGAGTAAGAGATCGTGCTTTATCGGTTTTCAGACGATTGATGCAAACATACGAAATGAGCGAGGAGAACTCGCCGGAAGCAATTGCTTATGAAGCATTGAACGAACTTTGGATGGATAAATATGATCCACTTCCCTTCATGAGTTTGAATGTGGAAACTCAAGGAATCGATGAGCTTGTTTTTGATTTAAGCTCTTCAAAATATTCTGATTACGTCAAAACACTTAAGTTGGAAGATGTTCTCTTGTCTATAAAGAATGCAAACGAATCATTTAAGCTAATGGTGGGCGAACATCATCAAACCGATAAATTGAAACCCAACTATGATGCAAGGGAACTGAAAAAAGAACTTTTCGAAACGATTGAGCAATATGGAGCATACGTGAACAATCTTTCGGAACTTCCCGATCACAAAGATATGCAAAGGTTGTCCAAAATCTTGGCAGATACGCAACAACGTATCGAGAAACAAACACAAATACCTCTTACCAATTCATCCGAAACGAATAAAACACAAAACAACAAAGATATTGCATAATTTTGTCGACACAATTTCAATATTTCAGGAATATGAGAAAAATAGAAAAAACCGGAAAATCGAAAAAACTTACCGTATATTCTTTAGTTACTCTTGTGACAATTGTATTGCTGCAATCATGCGGCAGTGTGCCGGTAACCGGACGCAAGCAACTGCTTCTTGTTTCGGACGATGAAGTAATTTCATTGAGTTTGAAACAGTATCAGGAGTTTATGAGTACGGCAAAAGTAATAAAGGGAACGAAAGATGCCGAAATGGTTGCTCGGGTAGGACAACGTCTTGCCTCTGCCGTCGAATCCTATCTTTCAAACAACGGTTATGCAACGGAGATTCAAAAGTATAAATGGGAATTTTCGCTCGTTCAGGACCAAAGCGTCAATGCATTCGCAATGCCGGGCGGAAAAGTTGTCATTAATAGCGGATTGATTCCTGTGGCCGGAGATGAAGCTTCGTTGGCAGTAGTTGTGGGTCACGAAATTGCGCACGTTGTAGCCAAACACGCCAACGAACGACTGAGTCAGCAAATAGCCCTCCAATACGGCGGAGCTATCGCCGGAAATATTTTGGGTGGTGCGGCCGCATCCGAATTGGGACAGACAGTTTTCGGACTTGGAGCTCAGGTAGGTGTTATGCTTCCTTATGCCCGAAAACAGGAATATGAAGCCGACAGACTTGGCGTCATTTTTATGGCAATGGCCGGTTACGATCCGCGGGTTTCTGTGCCCTTCTGGCAAAGAATGGCCGAGAGTGCAGGAGGAGGAAATAATTTTGAATTTTTAAGCACCCACCCCACCGATGCTAATCGTATAAAACAATTGCAAAGCGTTGTACCTGAAGCATTGAAGTTTTATACGGGAAGCACAACAAATCAACCGGCCGCTTCGAGCACAAACAAAACATCAACCAATACTTCAAAAGATTGGACTTTCTGACGAAATCTCCATATTACCAAAAAGCCCTCCGAAATGGCTAAATATTCCGGAGGGCTTTCGTTTTCTATTTTTCATCTACATCCTAACACAGGCACGAAACCAGATTGCGATCACCATAAGCATTATCCACTCTCGCCACATTCACCCAAAACTTGTTTTGAGCAACAAACGGTAACGGATATATAGCTTTACTGCGAGGATAAGCATGTTTCCATTCATCGGCAACAGCTTCGTATTCGGGATGCGGAGCATTCACCAATACATTGTCTTCGAAGGTATATTCTCCACGCGAAACTTCGATGATTTCGTCATGAATCCGGAGCATTGCATCTACAAAACGATTTAGCTCGGCAAGACTTTCGCTCTCGGTAGGTTCAATCATTAAGGTGCCGTGTACGGGAAACGACAGCGTGGGTGCATGATAACCATAATCTATCAATCGCTTGGCGATATCGGTCTCGGTTATTCCCGAAATTTCTTTCAGGCCACGACATTCGAGAATCAACTCATGCCCCACTCTTCCTTGTGCCCCCCGATATACAATTCCGTAGGCATCTTTCAACTTTTCTGCCAAATAATTGGCATTGAGAATGGCCATCTTCGTCGCTTCCGTCAAACCATCGGCTCCCATCATCTTGATATAGGCATAGGTTATTTCGAGCACCCCGGCACTTCCGTAAGGAGCCGCAGATACCGCATTGGTAGCTTTATCGAACATTACGGGATGTCCGGGAAGAAACGGCACAAGACGTTCGCTCACGCAAATAGGGCCTACTCCCGGTCCACCTCCACCATGAGGAATGGCGAACGTTTTGTGCAGATTGAGATGACAAACATCGGCGCCAATAGTTCCGGGATTCGTAATGCCGACTTGTGCATTCATGTTCGCTCCATCCATATAAACCAAGCCGCCTGCCTCGTGAATGAGACGACACATCTCCTTGATTTTTACTTCGAAAATTCCGTGAGTGGAAGGATAGGTAATCATGAAAGCAGCCAAATTATCGCGATATTCCTCGATTTTGTTTCGAAAATCTTCGAGATCCACATTCCCTTTTTCATCCGTAGCCACAGTAACCGGCGTGTAACCCGCCTGCACAGCGCTTGCCGGATTAGTGCCATGCGCCGAAGCGGGAATGAGCACGATGTTGCGATGCCCTTGGCCGATACTTTCCAGATAACTTGCAATCGTAATCAAACCGGCATATTCTCCCGCAGCACCGGAATTAGGTTGCAGACTGACTCCTGCAAAGCCGGTAATTTCGGCGAGCATCGATTTTAGTTCATCGATCATTTCAAGATAACCTTCAGCCTGATCGGTAGGAGCATAGGGATGAATCTTTTGAAATCCGGCATATCCGAGCGGAAGCAGTTCCGATGCTGCATTGAGCTTCATCGTGCACGAACCGAGAGAAATCATTGAATGAGCCAGCGAAATATCTTTGCGTTCTAATCGTTTGATATACCGCATCAATTCGGTTTCGGTATGATAACTGTTGAAAACCGGATGCGTGAGAAATGGCGAAGTACGCAAAAAATTGTTTCGCAGCGAAATTTTTTCAGGCAGATCGTCAAACATAAAAACCCTCGAACTGCCCGCTGCCATTGCAAACACGGCAAGTAATTCGTGGGCACGATAATCGTTGGTTGTTTCGTCGATGCTTATCCCGATTTCGCCGGTTTCGAAATAACGAAGATTAATGGATCGAAGTTCGGCATTGTTTTTAATATCCTGAATCGAAATATCCGAAGGTAAGGCTATTTTTAATGTATCGAAAAATTGTTCGTTCAATTGTTTATAACCAAGCTCCCTTAATTCGTCGGAGAGATGCGAAGCAATAGAATGTATCCGCCGGGCAATGGTTTTGAGGCCTTCGGGGCCATGATATACGGCATAAAACGACGACATGGTAGCCAACAAGGCTTGAGCCGTACAAATATTCGAAGTAGCCTTTTCGCGTTTGATATGCTGTTCGCGGGTTTGTAAAGCCATACGCAGCGCCTGTTTGCCATAAGCATCTTTCGAAATGCCGATGATTCTGCCCGGCATGTTTCGTTTGTATTCTTCCCGAGTTGCAAAAAAAGCAGCAGACGGTCCGCCATAAAACATCGGAATTCCAAATCGCTGGCTACTGCCGAATGCAATATCGGCACCCCATTCTCCGGGAGGAGTCAGCAACACGAGAGCCAGTAAATCGGTAGCTACGGCTACTTTGCAGTCGGCAGCATGCGCTTTTTCGACAAATGAACGATAATCTTCTACCTTGCCGTCACTGTCGGGATATTGAACAATTGCACCAAAATAATTCACATCCAAATTTACGTTTTTATAGTCTCCAACCACAATATCGATGCCCACACGCTCCATCCGCGTTTGTAAAACCGCCAGCGTTTGCGGAAAAATATGTTCGTCCACAAACAACGATTGGGCTCCGGCCTTTTGCTTTTCTTTCGAGCGAAGCGAATGCATCATTGTGGCAGCTTCAGCTGCTGCCGTAGCTTCGTCGAGCAACGACGAGTTGGCAAGAGGCAAACCGGTCAAATCGCTTACAACTGTCTGAAAATTGAGCAATGCTTCCAGTCTGCCCTGCGAAATTTCGGCTTGATAGGGCGTATAGGAGGTGTACCAGACAGGATTTTCGAACACATTGCGATAAATAACGGCCGGTGTTATAGTATCGTACCATCCCATGCCGATATAAGAAGCAAAAATTTTGTTTCTGGATGCCAAATGAGCTATCTCTTCCGCATATTCCTGTTCGGACAAAGCAGCAGGCAACACTAATGGATTTTCGAGCCGGATGTCCTCGGGAATGGTTTGATCGATTAATTCGTCGAGCGATGACACGCCAATCGCATCAAGCATGACTTTCATATCATCGTCTCCAACTCCGAGATGACGCGTTTTGAAATGTTCAATTTTCATATTGTTTCAAAATTTGTTTTGTGAGATGCAATAAGGAATTTCCTTACTGCAAATCCAAGATTAAGACAAGTGTGATGTGGTTTATTCTTGTGAAAAAATCAAAAACTATGATTTCATCCCTACAAATGGATTGTATTTTTTCTCATTTGCTATCGTTGTAAATGGTCCGTGACCCGGATAAACAATCGTTTCGTTGGGAAAAGAAAACATAATATTTCGTATTCCGTCCACCAGTGTTTCGTAATTGCCCCCTTCTAAATCGGTACGCCCGATACTTCCATTAAAAAGCACATCGCCGCCGTAAACCGAACCGGATGGCTCATGATAGAAAACCAAACTGCCGGGCGAATGGCCGGGAACGTGGAAAACTCTGAGAATCTGATTCCCGAATTTGATTGAATCGCCGTGGTACAAAAATGTACCGATTGTCGGAATATTTATGCTTGCATCATCGAAGCCAAATGCCCGTAATTGTTCCGGAAGACTTTCGAGAAGAAATAGATCGTCGGGATGAGCTTCGGCTGAAATACCAAATTGCAATGCAATAAGATTGTTACCAAAAATATGATCGAAATGCAGATGCGTATTTAAAAGGTGTTTTACAACCAAATCATTATCGATGATATAATTGAGCAATAAAGCTTTTTCGTCGGGATAATAACAAGCAGGATCTATTACTACACACTCGCCGGTTTCATCGGAAAGCACATACGTGTTTACCGCCAATGGATTAAATTCGAATAATTTACTTTTCATCTACCTGTATCGTGTATCGGAAAGCAATATACTTGCATTCCGCCTACAAATATACATGTTTCTTCGATAATCTTTATCGTGAAACGTATAAATGGTGCTTTCAAATTGGCAGATACACAATTTTTTTTGTTTTGAAATAAGGCTGAGGGAAATAAACAGAAAGATCGGTTATCTCTACCTGCTTTCGATATCGATGAATTTCGGAAGTCAAATCACCACCTTTCAGACAAATAATGCCGTTGGGAAGTGCATTATGCTGCTCATTCGAGATATTTTTGCGCGTTACTTTTACTAAATCGTCAAGCGGCATTACCGCACGACTAACAACGAAATCGAACTTTCTTTTTTCGTCCTCGACGCGAGCGTGATTAAAAGAAACGTTTTGTAAACCGACGGTTCTTGAAATTTCTTGGGCAACGCGAATTTTTTTACCGATGCTGTCGAGCAACAGAAATTGAACATCCGGAAAGAAAATTGCCATCGGAATACCCGGAAAGCCCCCTCCCGTACCTACATCCATGATGTTTGTATTGGGCGCAAAACGAATATATTTGGCAATGGATAGCGAATGAAGCACATGATGCAACGGCAATTCATCGATATCTTTGCGGGAAATAACATTAATTTTCGAATTCCATTCTGCGTATAAATCGGGTAACAGCTCGAACTGTTCGAGTTGTTTATCGGATAGGTCGGGGAAAAAAGACAACAACAATTCTCTCATTTCAAATCTCTGCTAATTTCCAAACAGTTGTATTTTCACGCAAGAGGTGGCGAATCTCTTCGTAAGGAATAAAAATAACCGGGGCACTGATAAGATAGGCCGAGTATTCCCCTTTGTTGAAAATAAATGTGATCCCTTTTGCATCAATCAAAAAGTTTCGGTTTGGAACTATTTCGTTAACTCCGAAGTAACCAAGCTGTTCCAATTCACTTATATCATTCACGCCGTTCTGTTTGAGAAGCTTGTTGATGATGATTCGACGTAATTGCGGTTCGTATCCCTCTATGAAAATATCCTTTTCTGAAAGAATATTTCCTGTTTTAAGATCGATGACAAAATTCCTGAAAGTTTCATACGATTCACTTCCTCCTTTATTACTCACACTCCTAACTTGCAGTGAAATAAGATCATTTTGATTGTAGGTGACAGTATCGGTGAGTGTTTCATAATAGGAATAGAATTCGCTTCGCGGTTCATCTGCTTCTTCCTCCGAAGTGAAATATGAACTATCGGTTAAGGCCGAAAGCGGGTCTTTATCGAACCTGTTTTCTCGAAAATTTCTGGCATCTTGCCTGTAACGTTGGAAATAAGTGTCAATATATGATTTTGCGGCTTGCTGCAATGAAATCCCGGTATTGGATTGTCCGAAAATACAACTTGTCCAAAGATTGGTCAACGTGTCGATATTCAATTTTTTTGAAGCTATGGGATAAACCAGTCGGATTTCCAGATTGCATGAAGATTTGGAGGGGTCGTTGTCAAGAAACATTTGTTGCGATAAATATAAAGTATCGAACACAACATCATTATCTTGCGGGATATTTGATTTTTTGGTATTACAAGCGGAGAAAATAAATACCGGAATCAAAAATAAAGGTATAAATGTGATGTTTTTAAACATATATTATATTTCTTTCCTGTTAATTGTGGGCAAGCGTCGTATTCATTTATTTATTCGAAAATCATGACGAAAAAAGTTTTAATCCCATCCCATTTACAAAAGCAACGAATACAAAGTTGCAAATTATTTTTGTAAAGCAACGTCCATAATTTAAAAATTTTACTTATCTATCCGATATTTTCATTTTGTTCCACATAGCAGCAACCTGACACAACTCGTCATACCACTCCTTTCCGAATCGTCTCACCAGGGGCTCTTCCAAAAATTGGAACAACTTTACTCCGTTTCGGTTCGCGGCTCTTATTGCAGGACTGCAAATTGACCAACGATCGTAGTTCAGTGCAGGCAATCCGTTGACAGTGCTCTCCCGAATGGGATAAAGATGACACGAAACAGGCTTTTGTACAGAAATCCGGCCTTCGCGAAAGGCTTTATCGATAACACATTTGCATATTCCGGTTTCTTCAAAACAAGTGAAAACACATTCCTTGCCTTTAATAATGGAAGTAACCAACTCCCCATCGGTATCCACGTAGGCAATGCCCTGTTTTTGGATAAGCTCCTGAGCCGCAGGCGACAATTCGTCCCAAATTAATGGCAATATGCCTTTAATTTCTTCATACTCACTCTCTGTGAGGGGAGCACCCGAATCACCTTCTACACAACAAGCCCCCATACATTTGGGCAAGTCACAACAGAAATTCGCCTCTAAAATGTCATCCGACAGAATCACGTCTTGTATTTGAATCATCTTATTTTAATCTGAATGGTTGTGAGGTGGAAATTTGTTTGAGTTTTTTAAGGAGTATCACACAAAGAATGGCACTTGCGACGGAAAGCATAATCAACCACAATGTAACCGGAGGATTATTCACTTGATCAAGTGCTTTTTTCCCTACAAAAAAATTAACGACGATTACGGACGCATTATTAAAAAAATGAGCCGTAACAGGCACCCACAAATTTCTACTAAACAAAAATAAATATCCCAACAATGCACCTAAGATCAATCTTGGGAAAAATCCGAAGAATTGCAGATGTATTGCACTAAAAATGAAAGCCGTAATCCAAACTGACCCGTGTCCGCTTTTTGTCCACGATTCTACTTCGCGTTGCAATACTCCGCGAAAAAAAAACTCTTCGGAAACGGCTGTGAATGCTCCGATCAATAAAATATTCGAAATAAAGCCCAACAAATCCTTTCCTTGAAGTAATTTTTGAGTGACAGCTTCGGCTGCCTGTTCCGAATTGCGCATCCATGCCTCGATATCGGCCAACTGTTTTGGTAAGATCATCCGCTCGTTGAGTTGTGTTGTAAGCGAAATCATTGGCATGGCCACGACAAAAAGCAATATGGCGGAGGTAATAAATTTATAAAAATTCGAACTTTTCTGAAGATTTAAATACTTCGAAGGCGAGTCTGTCCAAATTGCTATGCAAATTGCAGGTAAAAAAAACATGAAAAGACCCTGCAAAAAGGTATTTAACCTGATAAACCATACGCTATCGCGATCGTTCCAACCGAAAATACCCGAAAGGATTGTAATAAATGCTCCCGTCAAAAAAAGCCCAATGAAAGAGCATAAAAAAAGATGAAAAATTCTCGAAACCGGCGTGGAATTCTTTAATAATCGCATCATGGATTCATCATTTTAAACGACAAAAATAAACAAATTCGGCCAATGTTGATGAACGAGACTTGCACTATTTGGCATGAAGAGAATTACTCCGGTCAATCATTTGAAAATAATTTTGCAATTTGGAAGAATAACCGTAATTTTGCACCTCAAAAAAAATTGAGTTAAAGCCAATCGAAAAAACTTGATTTTCAGTCTGAACAGAATTTAAGAACAAAGGTTAGAAACCAACAAAGACGCTGTAATGAATATAACGCTTAACAAAACGGACAACGTAAATGGTGTAATAGCCATAGAAATCGAAAAACAGGATTACGCCGAAAAAGTAGAAAACGAACTGAAACGCTTTCGTCAAAAAGCATCTATACCGGGATTCAGACCAGGGAAAGTACCTGCCGAAATTATCCGGAAAATGTACGGCAAATCGATACTCGCCGAAGAACTCAACAAGTTGGTGAGCGATGAACTGTTTAAATACATTCGCGAAAATAATCTTGAGATTCTTGGCGAACCACTTCCTAACGAAACGGACCAAAAAACAATCGATTTTGACAAGGACGAAACATTCGAATTCAAATTCGATATTGGCTTTGCTCCCGAATTTGACCTGCCATTGAGCGCCGAAGACGAACTCACCTATTACACCGTGAAACTCGAAGACGATTTGCTGAAACAGCAACTCGAAGCCTATAAGACAAATTACGGCACTTATCAATCGGTTGACGAACCGGCACTGGAAACCGACTTGCTGAAAGGCACTCTTACTGAGTTTGAGGACGGTGCGCCTAAAGAGAACGGGCTGATTATCGAAAATGCCATTTTGATGCCTTCGTATGTGAAAGACGAAGAAATCAAAAAAAACCTTACCGGCGTGAAAGTTGGCGACAAAATTGTTTTTAATCCAAAAAAAGCATACGACAACAACGAAGCCGAAGTGGCCTCACTTTTGCAAACGACAAAGGATAACATCAAAGATGTAAATTCGGACTTCGAATTCGAGGTAAAAGAAATTACGCGTTACCAAGAAGCCGAAATGAATCAGGAGCTTTTCGATAAAGTGCTGGGGCCGGGTGTAGTGAACAGTGAAGAGGAATTTGCCGAAAAAGTGGCCGAATCGCTCAATAATCAGTTTAAGCCCGACAGCGATAATCTGTTTATGCGCGAAGTGCGCAAATTATTTTTAGAAAAGCTGAAAGATGTCCAATTACCGGATGCATTCCTTAAACGCTGGCTTTTGGCTTCGGATGAAAAGAAGACACAGGAATCTGTTGAGGAAGAATATCCACAGATGATGGAAGATTTAAAATTTCTGTTGGCTAAAAACAAAATTGTGAAACAACTGAATATCGAAATCAAATCGGAAGATGTTCAGGCAAAAGCCGAAGAAGTAGCTAAAGCCCAATTTGCACAATACGGTATGAGCAATCTTCCTGCCGAAACGTTGAAAAGCTACGTCAACAGCATGCTTTCGAACGAAAATACTGTGAGAAATATCATTCAAAATATTGAAGACGAAAAGGTGATCGATTGGGTGAAACAAACCGTTAAAGTAATCGATAAGGAAATTTCGACGAAAGAATTGAACAAACTCTTTACTGAAGAAGAGCATAATCATTCGGAGGAAGAACACCACCACGATCATTCTTCGGAAACTGAAACAGAAACCGAAAAAGAAGCATAACGATTTTTTTGATCATAACATTTCGTTCGACGAAAGTTTTTACCCGTTTTTTACAGACAAAGCAACAGATATTTCAACTAAACATGTTAACTTTGTTCTGAAAGAATAAACAAGGTAGGAACTTTCGTCATTTTTATATCTTTGGCATCTTATTTGCTAAGATTAAACATTATACAAAGAAAGGAAAATATGAAAAACGATAACGATTTCAGAAAATATGCCGTCAAACATTTAGGTATGAACGGCTCACGGCTTGACAGCTACATGAAAATAACCAGCGATTATGGTTATATCTCGCCTACCATCATTGAAGAGCGTCAACTGAATGTGGCTCAAATGGACGTTTTTTCGAGATTGATGATGGATCGCATCATCTTTTTGGGCACTCAGGTAGATGACTATACGGCAAATGTGGTGCAAGCCCAATTGCTATATTTGGATTCTTCGGACCCGGGAAAAGATATCTCGATATACATCAACTCGCCGGGAGGATCGGTTTATGCCGGTTATGGCATTTACGACACCATGCAGTTTATTTCGAGTGACGTATCCACAATCTGCACAGGTATAGCCGCATCGATGGCAGCCGTGCTGCTGGTAGCAGGTACGCCTAAGAAACGATTTGCGCTGACGCATTCGCGTGTGATGATTCACCAGCCGCTTGGTGGCGTTCAGGGTCAGGCATCCGATATCGAAATCACTGCACGCGAAATAGCAAGAGTAAAGCAAGAATTGTATTCGATCATTTCCAAACACTCAGGCCAACCGGTTGAAAAGGTTAGTAAAGATTCCGATCGCGATTTCTGGATGAGTGCTGCCGAAGCCAAAGATTACGGAATGGTGGATGATGTATTGGTAAGTAAAAAATAATACTCAATCAGGACAGATGGCAAAAAAAGCTAATAGTAGTAATCACTGCAGTTTTTGTGGAAGAAGCGAAAACGAAGTAACCTTGCTTATTTCCGGAGTATCGGGGTTCATTTGCGACATGTGTGCCGAGCAGGCGCATGAGATCGTGAATGAAACCTTTAAAGGCTCTGAGAAATCGCGCCTTGACATTTCGCTAAGTACGCTACCCAAACCAAAACAGATTAAAGATTTTCTGGATCAGTATGTGATTGGGCAAGATGCCGCCAAACGTTTTTTGTCCGTATCGGTTTACAATCATTACAAACGTATTCTGCAAAAGAATATGAAAGACGATGTGGAAATCGAAAAATCGAACATTATCATGGTTGGGGCCACCGGAACGGGGAAAACGCTTCTTGCACGCACCATTGCGAAAATGCTGCAAGTTCCTTTCACCATTGTGGATGCCACAGTACTGACTGAAGCAGGCTACGTGGGAGAAGATATTGAGAGTATTTTGACCAGGCTTTTGCAGGTGGCCGACTATGACGTAGCCGCTGCCGAACGAGGCATCGTGTTTATCGACGAAATCGACAAAATAGCCCGTAAGGGAGATAATCCATCCATCACACGTGATGTGAGCGGTGAAGGCGTGCAGCAAGGCTTACTGAAATTGTTGGAAGGTTCGGTGGTGAATGTGCCGCCACAAGGAGGCAGGAAACATCCCGAGCAGCGCATGATTTCGGTGAACACGAAAAACATCCTGTTTATCTGTGGCGGGGCTTTCGATGGCATAGAGAGAAAGATTGCCCAACGTCTCAATACGCATGTGGTGGGTTATTCGTCGAGCAAAGAAACGGCCCGTATCGATCGGGAAAATTTAATGCAATATATCACTCCGATGGATTTGAAAGCCTTCGGACTGATTCCCGAAATTATAGGTCGATTACCCATCCTTACTTATCTTGATCCGTTGGACAGAGACGCCTTATTGCGAATATTGGTAGAACCTCGCAACTCTATCATTAAGCAATACGAAAAATTATTCGAGATGGATGGAATTGCATTGACTTTCGATAAAAGCGCATTTGAATTTATCGTCGATAAGGCTATCGAATTCAAACTCGGTGCAAGAGGATTGCGGTCTATTGTTGAAGCGATTATGATTGACGCTATGTTTGCGTTGCCGTCGGAATCCAATCGAAAAAAACTGCATATTACACGAGAGTATGCCGAGGAGCACCTCGAAAAATCGGATTTTGGCAGATTGAAAGTTGCTTGACAGGCAATTTTGTCCCTCATCTGGTAGATTTAACTAACAGGTCTGTAAAATCTTTAACAGACCTGTTTTTTGATATTCCATTCGTAAATTATTAACATATAGGGATTTGCAACCGTTTTAATTTTGCTTTGCGCGATTTGTTCACTCATTTCTGCAAAGCATCTCGAAAAAAATTCGGCCCACTATGTTTTCAAACTACATTTTTTTGCTGTATTGAAAAATACAACTATATTTGTTTCTTCCAATAAAGAAATTGCATTGGGAAAATGAATCCCTAAATTTGGGGAATTGGGTTTATGAAAAAACAGGACACGCTGTACGAAGGTCTAAAAAAATATTTCGGGTTCGATACCTTCAAGGGCAACCAGGAGGCCATCATTCGAAGTATCCTTGAAGGTAAGGATACTTTTGTTCTGATGCCGACAGGTGGCGGAAAATCTCTTTGCTATCAATTACCGGCGCTATTATCGAAGGGTACGGCTATTGTAATTTCTCCGCTTATAGCTTTGATGAAAAATCAAGTTGACGCTATCCGTAATTATCACGAAGACAATGGTATCGCTCACTTTCTAAATTCATCGCTTACGAAAGCAGAAATCGAAAAAGTGAAAAAAGACGTTATCGAAGAAAAAACCAAGCTGCTATACGTTGCCCCTGAATCGCTCACAAAGCAAGAAAATATCGATTTTCTTAAAAATATAAACATTTCGTTCTATGCCGTAGATGAGGCTCATTGCATATCGGAATGGGGGCACGATTTTCGTCCTGAATATCGTCGCATCCGACCCATCATCAACGTAATAGGTCCCCGTCCGGTGATTGCCCTTACGGCTACGGCTACCCCAAAAGTTCAACACGATATACAGAAAACGCTGAACATGATTGATGCAGCCGTTTTCAAATCGTCTTTCAACAGACCAAATCTATATTACGAAGTAAGGCCCAAAACCGAAAAAGTGGATGAGGAAATTATCCGATACATACTCGGTCAGAAAAACAAATCGGGAATTGTATATTGCCTTAGTAGGAAAAAAGTGGATGATTTCGCCGAAATTCTGCAAGCCAATAATATTGCGGCTCTACCCTATCATGCCGGCATGGATGCTGCCACCCGAAGCGCCAACCAGGACGCTTTCTTAATGGAAAAAACCAATGTTATAGTTGCGACAATCGCATTCGGCATGGGGATCGACAAACCTGATGTGCGATACGTCATTCATTACGATATACCCAAAAGCCTCGAGGAATACTATCAAGAAACCGGACGTGCGGGTCGAGATGGTGGCGAAGGCAAGTGCATTGCATTTTATTCTCGAAAAGATCTCGAAAAATTGGAACGTTTCATGCAGGGGAAACCTATTTCGGAACAGGAAATCGGGAAACAATTACTACTCGAAACAGCTGCCTATGCCGAAACATCCATTTGTCGGAGACAAATGCTTCTGCATTACTTCGGCGAAGAATACAACGAACCTAATTGCGAAAATTGTGATAATTGTTTAAATCCTAAAGTTAAAGTGGAAGCAAAAGATCTATTAATTACGGTTTTGGAAGCTATAACAGCGCTCAAAGAAAAGCACAAAACCGACTATGTTATCAATTTTCTACTCGGAAAAGAAACCTCCGAAATCGAAACATTCGGTCATGATCAGTTAGAAGAATTTGGATCAGGTTCCGACGAAGAGGAAAGTACATGGGAATCCGTTATTCGTCATGCTTTGTTGGAAAATTATTTAAAAAAAGACATCGAAAATTACGGACTTCTCAAAATAACAAAAAAAGGGAAAGATTTTTTAAAAAATCCTGTTTCATTCAAAATAACCAAAGAGGAAGAAGATAATCCTGACGAGCTCGAAGTTGAAGGCGATGGCGCAATAACGACCGGCGGGGGTAGTTTTGGGGCAGTCGATCCCGTTCTGTTCGCCATGATGAAGGACTTACGGAAAAAAATGTCGAAGAAACTAAACGTTCCTCCCTATGTGATTTTTCAGCCGGCCACCCTCGAAGCTATGGCGACTACCTATCCGATTACCCTTGAGGAATTGCAAAATATGCCCGGCGTGGGACCCGGAAAAGCCAAACGCTATGGAAAAGAGTTTATCGAATTGATTAAAAAGCATGTCGAAGAAAACGAAATCGAGCGTCCCGAAGACCTTCGAGTAAAAACAGTTGCTAACAAATCGAAACTTAAAGTTTCTATCGTTCAGGCAATTGACAGGAAAGTGGCTCTGGATGATTTGGCAGAATCGAAAGGAATTGATTTCGACGAAATGCTTTCGGAAGTTGAAGCGATTGTATATTCCGGAACAAAGATCAATATCGATTACTTCCTCGAAGAAGTGCTCGATCAAGACACTTTACAAGATATTTACGACTATTTTCAAGAAGCCGAAACCGACGATCTTGAAAAAGCAATTGAAGAATTGCCGGACTATAGCGAAACAGAAATACGCTTAGTACGCATCAAATTTTTCTCCGATATGGCAAACTGACATTTCAGACTAAACATATCCGGTTGCGTTGTGTTATTACAACGAATCATTATTTATGAAAAAATGGAATTATTACAGCATATAAACAGTCCCGACGATTTAAAAAAACTTAGCATTGATCAACTCTCGACAGTTTGTGCCGAGCTTCGTGAATTTATTATAGATCAATTGTCTCATAATCCGGGACATTTTGCTTCAAGTTTAGGAACTGTGGAATTGACTGTTGCACTACATTACCTTTACAATACGCCCTATGACCGAATTGTGTGGGATGTAGGGCATCAGGCCTACAGCCATAAAATACTTACCGGCAGGAGAGACAGATTTCACACCAACCGAAAGTTTGGAGGACTTTCCGGATTTACCAATCCGGCCGAAAGCGAATACGACACTTTTGCAGCAGGGCATGCTTCCACATCCATTTCGGCGGCGCTCGGGATGGCCGTTGCGGCTAACCTTCGAAATGAAGATGACCGACACGTTGTAGCTGTTATTGGCGATGGGGCGATGACCGGAGGATTGGCATACGAAGGACTGAATAATGTTTGTTCCCAGCCCAATAACCTGCTTATTATCTTGAACGACAATAATATGTCCATCGACAATAACGTAGGCGGTTTGCAAGATTATTTGGTAAGGCTCACCACATCGTCGAAATACAATAAACTTCGAAACATCGTTTATCAAAAATTCAAACGAAATAACCTGATTGACGACGATAAAAAATACTTCGTACTGAGGTTCAACAACAGCATTAAATCACTGCTGACTAAACAGCAAAATCTTTTCGAAGGTTTCAATATTCGATATTTTGGGCCTGTGGATGGACACAACCTCCCCGAATTGATCAGAGTGCTCCATAACATCAAAGACATGAAAGGCCCAAAACTGTTGCATGTGAAAACAGTAAAGGGAAAAGGATTTGCTCCCGCAGAAAAGGCTGCTACCGTTTGGCACGCTCCCGGCATTTTCAATAAGGAAACAGGCGAACGCATTGTTAAAATAAAGACGAACCAGCCTCAACTGTATCAGGACGTTTTTGGACACACGCTTGTCGAACTGGCTGAAAAAAATGAGCAAATTGTCGGAGTAACACCCGCCATGCCCACCGGGTGTTCCATGTCGTTTTTGATGAAGAGATTTCCGGAACGTTCATTCGACGTTGGAATTGCCGAAGCACATGCCGTAACTTTCTCAGCCGGAATGGCAAAAGAAGGGTTGATCCCGTTTTGCAATATCTACTCGTCGTTTATGCAGCGAGCCTACGATCAAGTAATTCATGATGTGGCTCTACAAAAGTTGAAAGTGATATTTTGCCTCGACAGAGCCGGTTTGGTTGGCGAAGATGGTGCTACGCATCACGGAGTGTTCGATCTGGCTTATATGCGCTGCATTCCGAATCTTGTTATTTCAGCCCCACTCAACGAACATGATCTGCGAAATCTCATGTTTACAGCTGTCTATGGTAACGACGGGCCATTCGTAATTCGCTATCCTCGGGGACAGGGAGAAATAGCCAACTGGCAAAACGAAATGAAAATTCTTCCAATCGGTAAAGGCAGAAAATTGAGAGAAGGAAAAAACATTGCGCTGATCTCTATTGGTCAGATCGGGAACGATACAGCCAAAGCCATCGATGCGGCAAAAGCTTTCGGCATTGAAGCAGGACATTACGATTTGCTTTTCCTGAAACCGATCGACGAAGATCTGCTCACAGAAGTGGCCGAAAATTATCGCCACATCATTACTGTCGAAAATGGCGTTATTACAGGAGGAATGGGAGATGCGGTTCTTGAATTTTTGGCAGCACACCATTACACCAACATCGAGGTTACTCGTCTCGGAATCAAAGATCAATTTATTACGCACGGATCTATCCAAGAGCTCAAACATTTATGCAAAATCGATGAAGAAGGCATTTTGAATACGATCCGGGAAGTTGATAAGCGGCTCAAAAATTCCACCATCATTCGACTAAATCCATATCAAATAAACTCACCGAGAGGCAAACACGATACTTCCGCTCGATAACTCCATCTATTTTTTTTAATTTATCTTCACAAATGAAAATTGTTATAGCCGGTGCAGGTGAAGTTGGAACGCACTTAGCACGTTTACTCGGGCAAGAAAATCACGATATTACGTTGATGGACGAAAACAGAGATCGACTCAATAAAATAAAGGATAATGTCGAACTGATGCCTGTTGTAGGCAAATGTACTTCATTGAACGACCTGAATGCTGCGGGCATTAAAGATGCCGATCTTTTTATTGGTGTTACACCCGAAGAATCACGAAATATCACGGCTTGCATGCTGGCCTCCAACCTTGGAGCAAAGAAAACTCTTGCCAGAATTGACAATTTCGAATATTTACTGCCAAAAAATATCGAATTCTTCGAACGTCTGGGTATCAATTCGATGATTTATCCCGAAATGATGGCAGCAAAAGAAATTGTGCAGGCACTTAAAACTCCTTGGACGCGCGTATGGTGGGAGCTATCGAATGGATCGGTTATTCTGACCGGAGCCAAAATAAGAGAAAATGCGCCAATAGCCAATAAATATCTATATGAACTAATTCAGGATAACAAAAAATTTCACATCGTTGCCATTAAACGCAACACCCAAACCATTATTCCTAAAGGAGCCGACCAAATAATCCCGGGCGATATATTGTATTTCACTACTTTGCGCAAGTATTTGGACGAAATGCCTCCCATGCTCGGGAAAAAATCATTCGAAACCAAAAATGTTTTCATCATGGGGGGAAGCCGCATTAGCATGCGCACAGTGCAATATCTCCCTCAAAATATGAAAATCAAAATCATAGAACAAAACAGGGAACGTGCAGAAATGCTGCTCGAAAAAGTACCCTCAAATGTTACCATATTGCTTGGTGATGGGCGCGATGCCGACTTACTTCAAAACGAAGGAATTACGGAGTCGGATGCTTTCATTGCCCTGACAGGCAACTCCGAGGCTAACATTCTGGCATGTTTGGTAGCTAAACAATATGGCGTGAAGAAAACCATTGCCGAAGTAGAAAATCTCGATTACATTAATATGGCCGAACGATTCGATATTGGTTCGGTGATTAATAAAAAAATGATTGCTGCCAGCAAGATATATGAACTGCTCCTCAAAGCGGATGTTTCGAATATCAAATGTTTGACTTTTGCAAATGCAAATGTGGGCGAAATCACGGCCAAGCCTAATTCGAAAGTTACCAAAAAACTGATCAAAAACCTCAATCTCCCGCCCGATATGACTTTTGGAGCGCTGATAAGAAACGGAGAGCCCATCCTTATTGACGGCGAGACTCAAATAGAACCCTACGACCAGGTAGTAGTATTTTTTCTGTCGAAATCAATAAAAAATATCGAAACCTTATTCAATTAAAATATTGTAATACAGTTTTTTTAGAAATGTTGCAATCGCACAAAAGAATATAAAAAAAATAGGAGGAACTTATCATTTTTCCTCCTATTCGTATCACAGTGTGAATAACCTTCAACAAATTGTTTTTAATTTTTAAAGAATACCGCATCATCGATGGCATCGATAATAATCGGCTTCGACTTGTCCACCGTTCCGGCAAGTATATCTTTCGACAATTTGTTAAGCACCTTACGTTGAATAACACGTTTAACGGGACGAGCACCGAATTCGGGATCATATCCCGACTGGGCTATACTTTTAACCGCCTCTTCGGTGTAGGTTAATGTGATGCCATTTTCTGCAAGCATTTTGCTTACTCCGTCAAGCTGTAAACGAACAATTTGTTCGATCTCTTCTTCTTTCAACGGAGCAAATACAATGATATCGTCAATTCTGTTCAAAAATTCGGGACGAATAGTTGTTTTCAACATACCCATCACCTGATTTTTGGTGTCTTCGATGATCTCTTCCCTATTTTTTGGCGTGATCTTTTCGAAATTTTCCCGAATCAGATTCGAACCGAGATTCGAAGTCATGATGATAATGGTGTTCTTAAAGTTCACTACTCTTCCCTTATTGTCCGTTAGACGCCCGTCATCGAGTACTTGCAACAGGATATTGAACACGTCGGGATGTGCTTTTTCTATTTCGTCGAATAACACAACCGAATAGGGTTTACGCCGAATGGCTTCGGTCAATTGACCACCTTCGTCGTAGCCGACGTATCCGGGAGGTGCACCGATCAATCGTGTCGCACTGAATTTTTCCTGATATTCGCTCATATCGATACGCGTCATCATGTTTTCGTCGTCGAACAGATAATCGGCCAACGCTTTGGCTAATTCGGTCTTTCCTACGCCGGTTGTACCAAGGAAGATAAACGAACCGATGGGTCGCTTTGGATCGCTCAATCCTGCACGATTGCGTCTGATGGCATCGGCTACGGCCGTAATAGCTTCATCCTGACCAACCACACGTTTGTGAAGTTCATCTTCCAAATGAAGCAGTTTTTCGCGTTCGCTCTGCATCATTTTGCTGACCGGGATTCCTGTCCATCGTGAAACCACATCTGCAATATCTTCGGCATCGACTTCTTCCTTAATCATGGCTCGTCCGCCCTGACGCTCATGCAGCTCTTGTTGAAGCATTTCGATTTGTTTTTCCAAATCACGAATTTTTCCATATCGGAGTTCTGCAACTTTCCCGTAATCGCCTTCGCGTTCGGCTCTTTCGGCTTGGAACTTGGCATCCTCAATTTCTATTTTTGCCTGCTGTATTTTGTTGATTAATTCCTTTTCGGCTTGCCATTTAGCTTTATATTCCGCTTCTTCGGCTTTCAAATCTTCGATTTGCTTGGTGAGCTGCTGCTCTTTTTGTACATCGTTTTCGCGACGAATGGCTTCGCGCTCAATTTCGAGTTGTTTGATTTTTCGCATGATTTCATCCAGTTCCTCGGGAACGGAATCCACCTCCATACGCAGTTTGGCGGCAGCTTCATCCATCAAGTCGATGGCCTTGTCGGGCAAGAACCGGTCAGTGATATAGCGATGCGACAATTGCACGGCGGCAATAATGGCTTCGTCTTTGATACGTACCTTGTGATGATTTTCGTATTTCTCTTTCAATCCTCGAAGAATAGAGATAGAATCGGCTTCACTTGGTTCGTCCACCATCACGCTTTGGAAACGACGTTCGAGCGCCTTATCCTTTTCGAAATATTTCTGATATTCGTCGAGTGTCGTCGCACCGATAGCTCGAAGTTCGCCCCGAGCCAATGCAGGTTTCAGGATGTTGGCAGCATCCATAGCACCTTCACTTTTGCCGGCCCCAACCAACGTGTGAATCTCGTCGATGAAAAGAATAATTTCGCCATCGGATTTGATGACTTCATTTACAACCGATTTCAATCGTTCTTCAAACTCGCCTTTGTATTTGGCGCCGGCAATCAATGCCCCCATGTCGAGTGAGAATATTTGTTTGCTTTTCAGATTCTCGGGCACATCGCCTCGAACGATACGATGAGCCAAACCTTCGGCGATAGCCGTTTTACCGGTTCCGGGTTCACCAATAAGAATAGGATTGTTTTTCGTACGACGACTCAAAATTTGTAGTACGCGGCGTATTTCTTCGTCACGACCGATCACGGGATCGAGTTTGCCGTTACGAGCTCTGTCCGTCAGATTAATGGCATATTTGCTCAATGCCTGATAAGTGTCTTCGGCGGACTGACTGGTTACTTTTTCTCCTTTTCGCAGTTCCTTAATAGCCTTTTCTAACTCGTTTTGCGATATTCCTTGCGCTTTCATCAAGTCTGAGGTGGTACTTTTTTCGCTTACAAGCGCCAATAACAGATGCTCGAGCGAAACGTACTGATCTCCCATCTTGGAGGCAAAATCGTTAGCTTTTTGGAACACGGAATTGGTCTCGCGACTCAACATCGGATCGCCGCCCGAAACTCGCGGATAACTTTCGATTTGTTTATCTAATCCGGATTCGAGTGAGCGAATGTTAACCTCTAATTTTTGGAATAGATAATTCGTAACATTTTCGCCAACCAGCATCACACCTTTCAGCACATGGCCGGGTTCGATTATCTGCTGTCCGTTTGCCTGAGCCAAATCGATGGCTTTTTGAACGGCTTCCTGTGCTTTGATAGTAAAATTATTGAAATTCATATTTTAATCGATTTATTAGCAAATTTATAGATAAGTAAGAATCGAGATTTTCATGCTCCAAATAGGCTAAAAGCCGATTCGAATTACTTGCTTCTTACATCCTATTGTTCTCAAAATGTTTGCCAAACAAATAAATATGACTTTTTGACAGCCCTCTCTTACAAATTAAAAAGAAAGGAAAATCGTAAATCGTAAGAATAAATTACTTTAAATCAATATAAATTGATCAAAAAAAGGAGATATACATTCTAAAATTTATATATTTGCCGATTGAGGATATTTTTGAATGATGGCGAAAGTGGAAAACAATAAAACTCACATACAACAACTTACAAACGATCAACTGTTGGAACGATTCCAAACAGAAGACAAAAAAATATATTTCGATGAACTATACAAAAGATACATTCCGTTGCTTTATGGGTTATGCCTCAAATATTTAAAGAATATCGAAGAAGCAAAAAATGCAGTAATGGAAATTTACGGAGAAGTGAGCACAAATCATTCACTCTATATCATCAAAAATTTTCATGATTGGCTCTACACTTTTGCTAAAAATCATTGTCTGCACGAGATGCGTAAAAGCAACAGTCGTCGGTTTGTAGAATTAGTGGATGATAAGGTGAATTTTGAAAAGAAATTTACCCTTTTCGATGGTAACCTGTCGTCAGAGGAAGAAAAAGCGCTGACTGTTTGTTTGAAAAAGTTGAATGAAAACCAACGAAAATGTCTTGAATATTTTTACAATGATCATAGGTCGTATGCTGAGATTGTTGCGACGACGGGAAATACACTCGCAAAAGTGAAAAGCTACATATTTACAGGGAGACGCAATCTGGAAAGATGTATTGCCAAAGAATTGAAAAAAGCTGAAAAAGAGGATTTTGAACAACAATAAATTACAGAAAAAGTTATAGCGTTGGAGTTGAAAGATTACATATCGAATCGCGAAGGTGAAGAGGCTAATCAATTGGAACGTCGATCGATGAATGACCCTTTTCTTCGCGATGCTATTGACGGATTTGATTCCGTCGAAGGAAATCATCTTTCGGCAATTCGTAAACTTGAAGAACAAATAGGAGGGAAAAAAGAAAAAAAATCGAGCAAACCCGGCCCATGGATTTGGATTGTTGTTTTGATCGCTGCTTTGCTTGCTGCTTCGCCTTTTTTGTGGAAAACGATTCGCCAAACCATCGAAAATGCCGGTCAAAAGCATTCGAATCAGAATTTGTCGATTAACGAAAACATACCTGTTTCAAGAGATTCGGCTTTACATGCCGATCATTTTGTGAATGAAAAATCGACTTCGCAAAGTGATTCGTTGCCTTACAAGGAAGAAAAATCGTCTCCTTTATCGATTCCGGAGAAATCTGATCAAAAAAAAGCTATCTTTATCCCTCCAACTTTAACTTCTGAAGAGAGTGAGGAATCCAATATCGCCAAATCTCCGGAATTGCAAGAAAAAACGCCTGATACTACTGTAAATCAAACGATTGAGTCGAAAAATCCTTCGGAGTCTCAAGCAAACAAAACTCAAATAACCCATACATCTTCTACGTTTGGAGAAAATGAATTTATTTCCTATTTCAAGCGAAATTATGATAGAAGCTTGTGTGAGGGACAAACAATTTCGTTTGTGGTAAATTTTTATGTCAGTCCCACCGGTCATCCGGGCAACATCACTATTACAGAAAACAATTGTCCGGAAATGGCTACTGAAATAAAAAGGTTGCTTCTTGGATCGCCAATATGGTCGAAAACCAATCGGAGAGTGACGTTACAAATCAATTTGTAATTTTCACATTCATAGCCACTTCCAACAAACAAAACGACCATCCTGAAGAAAGATGGTCGTTTTGTTTGTGTACAATTTTGAAATCGAAGACAATCTTTATTTTTCGGCTATTTCATCGGCGACAATATTAGGCATTTCCAGACCATACCCTTTTCGTTTGTCTTCTGCTTTAAGTAGAAAGGCAAATAAAAGAGCCAGTACCCCGAAACTGGTAAAGATAAGCATCGGAAGTGTATAATCATAAGTATTTACTGTCAGTCCGTCGCGCACGGTTTGTCCCGTGATGCAATATTTGTCGAGCACCCACCCGATTAAAGCAGGAACGCCCATCAATCCCCAATTTTGAACCCAGAAGATTAACGAGTAAGCCGTACCCAGTCGTTTTTCGGGTATAATCTTGGGTACAGAGGGCCACATGGCCGAAGGAACCAAAGAAAAAGCAATCCCGAGGAATACGACGAGCACCATAGCGAAGATCCAACTATCCAGTCCGCGTATAGAAAACAATGCATGGACTATGATCAACAGACTGGCACCGATGATCATAATGGTTGCCCCTTTCCCTTTTTTGTCATAAATGCCGCCGAAAAGAGGAGTGAGCAGAATATTTCCAAACGGCAACAACATGGGAATCAAACCGGCCACATCTTCTTCAACACCAAATTTATTTACCATCAGATCGGTCGCATATTTCAGAAAGGGAAATACGGCAGAGTAAAACAGCACGCACAAAATAGCAATATACCACCAGCCTCTGTTTTTTAAAATCTTGCCGATATCCGATATTTTGAATTCATCTTCCGGATTTACTGTCTCAACGGCTTCAAAAGCTTCGGAAGCATCGAGCTTTTTATCCATGACCACATACATAAAGAAAGCAATCAAACCGATGCAGAGTCCAATCAGTGCAACCAATAACGGACGAGAAACATCAATAACTCCCATAGCTTTGGCAATCGGTACGGAGAAACCCAGTGCCAATGCAGTACCTATCCTGGCCACTGCTACCTGTAATCCCATAGCCGTAGCCAATTCTTTCCCTTTGAACCATTTCACAATAATTTTTGAGACGGTAATACCGGCAACCTCAACACCCACAGCAAAGGTGGCAAAACCAATACTTGCCCAGAATACCTGTGCGTCAAGTCCGAAAATCATCTGCCCCCTCAGAGCAACGTTGGAAACAGCCCAATATTTTATTGCAGCGCCCAACACCATCACTGCCGCCGCTCCCACTCCCGTGATGCGCACCCCTAACTTGTCGAGGATGATTCCACCGAAGATTAGCATCAACAGAAATACATTAAACCACCCATAAGAGCTGGTGAAAGTGCCATACTCGGCACGCGACCAGCCAAGCTGTCCTTCGAGTAATCCTGCCAGTGGAGCCATGATATCGGTTAAAAAATATCCGCACATCATCGTAAACGAGACAATGAAAAGTGCCGACCAACGTGCCGCCGCTGAATCCCGAAGTGTCTTTCTAATCTGTTCTACCATTTTTTATACTGTTTTTGATTTATTTTTAGAATGATTCGCGCAAAGGTACAAATAATGACGAATTATGAGTTAATTGACAAACATTAATTACAACGCATCCACCTGCAAGCGATTGAGGAATGATACCGTTTTGCGGATTTCTTTATACATGACGATATCTTCGTCCACAAACGGAACTTCCTTGCGATAGTCTTTTATCACTTTTTCGATAAGGGGTGATGAACGAAGCGGACGACGAAATTCCATTGCTTGAGCGGCATTCATCAATTCGATGGAGAGAATGATATCGAGATTGTCCATGATTTTGTTCAATTTGATGGCCGAAGTGGCTCCCATACTCACATGATCTTCCTGCCCGTTAGACGAAACGATGGAATCGCTGCTGGCGGCATAGCAATACATCTTGTTCTGACTGACAACCGATGCAGCCACATATTGCGGGATCATGAATCCGGAATTTAATCCGGGATTGGCAACCAAAAATTCGGGCAATCCGCGTTGTCCCAAAATCAATTGTGCTGTCCTTCGTTCCGAAATATTGCCGAGTTCGGCAAGTGCAATAGCCAGATAGTCGTAAACAATGGCGAGAGGCTCGCCGTGAAAGTTCCCACCCGAAATGATGCAATCATCGTCAGGGAAAATGGTCGGATTGTCGGTAACGGAATTAATCTCCGTGAGCACTACCGATTTAACATAAGCGATTGCATCTTTGGCCGCACCATGCACTTGAGGAATGCATCGAAACGAATAGGGATCTTGCACATGTTTTTTTTCGCGCAAAATAAGTTCGCTCCCTTCCAAAAATTTGCGGATATTCTGACCGGTTTCTATCTGTCCGGTATGCGGGCGGATCAGATGCAATCGTTCATCAAAAGGTTCCAAATGGCCGTCGTAAGCATCGAGCGAAATAGCAGCAATAAGGTCGGCACGTTTCGATAGTCGTTGTGCTTTCATAATAGCGTACACGCCATGAGCCGACATAAACTGAGTGCCATTGAGCAATGCCAATCCTTCTTTGCTTTTCAATTTGATAGGTTCCCATCCAAATTCGTCGAGTACGCTGCCGATATCCCGTTTTTGGCCTTTGTAATATACGTCGCCAACGCCGATCAAGGGCAGGAAGAGGTTTGCCAATGGCGCCAAATCACCGGATGCTCCAAGCGAACCTTTGTCGTAAACGACAGGCAGGATGTCGTTGTTGAACAAATCGAGCATGCGCTGCACGGTCTCCACCTGCACGCCGCTATATCCGAGTGACAAGGCATGGGCTTTAAGCAAAAACATTAACTTGACGATGACCGGTTTCACTTCTTCTCCCACGCTGCAAGCGTGCGATTTCACCAAGTTTTCCTGCAATGTACTCAGATCGGCGTTCGAAATTGTTCGATCGCACAATGAGCCAAATCCGGTTGTAATGCCGTAAATAGGTTCGGTCTGATTTTCCATCTTCCGATCAAGGTAATCGCGACATTTTTGAATTCGCTCTTTTGCTTCGGGCGAAAGCTCTACTTTGATGTTTTCGTTCAAAATCCATTCCAATGCTTCGAACGACAAATCTTCCCTGCCGATATAATAAATATTTTTCATTATCTTCTGTATATGGAAATTGTTATCAGCCTTTCCGGTGATTTTCTCACTTCTTATTTCTTATTTCTTATTTCTCACTTCCCACTTCTCCTCTCACAAGTTCCGTCAACTCTTGTTCCTTACGAAGTGTTTCTTTTTCGATGCGATTGCATTTTTCGGAAAGCTCTTTCACAAAACGTTCATCTTTGATGGAAGCAAGATTTATTCGAACGTTGAGCAAAGCGCCCAACACGGCCGTTCGGCAAGTCATCATGGCTACACAACCATCAGTTATGGCATTTTTATTGCCTTTTCGAGTAGTTTCGCCGATCAGATCGAGCAATTCAAATGCGCGCTCTGCAACTTCCATCGGCACCATTGCCGCTACTTTTGTGGCCTCCTGAATTTTTTCACTGCGAAGCACCTTTTGCTCGTCGGTGTCTTTTGGCAACCTGAAAGCTTGAAAAACAAGGTTGTAGGCTTCAGCATCCCGATCGATATCGGTCAAAAATTCGGTTCGAAGAGCCGACGCTTTTGTGGCGTTGAGTTTCATTGTTTCTTCGACGGCTGAATAGTTTTTCTTTCCGATAGTAATGTTTGCAAGCATTTCGGTCAATGCCGCTGCTACAGCACCATGAAGCGCCGATATGCTTCCTCCGCCGGGAACAGGTTCATTATTGGCGGTTTTTTCGAGAAATTGTTTAAGGGTTAAGTCCTGTAAATTCATACTGTTATTTATAAGTGAAAAGTGAAAATGGATTTTTTATTTTTCACTATTTGTTTTTAGTTTTTCACTATTTGTTTCCCTTGTTTAATCACGGTATCCACAATATTCATACCCACATGATAAGGTAAAAATTTGTAGGAAGGAAATTGTAATAGAATCAGATCGCCTTGTTTCCCGACATCGATGCTCCCAATCCAATTGGCACGACCAATTGCAGCAGCACCGTTGATGGTGAAGGCCGTGACTGCTTCTTCAGGCGAAAGTTGCATGTAAATGCACGCGAGCGCAAAAAGAAGCGGAACGGAGGCCGAGAAAGAACTTCCCGGATTGAAATCGGTAGCCAATGCAACGATGCACCCTGCATCGATCATAGTGCGGGCACGTGCATAAGGCTCGCGAAGCGAAAACGCTGTCAGTGGAAGCAATGTAGCAACAACGCCGGCATCAGCCAATGCACGAATTCCTTGATCCGATGCTTGCAGAAGATGATCGGCCGAAAGGCAACGAAGTTCGGCTGCTAATTCGGCACCACCTAACGAAGTCATTTCGTCGGCATGTATTTTCAAGCGAAATCCCTGTTCTTTGGCAACGTTCAGATATCGTCGCGATTGTTCGATTGTAAAAACATTCTTTTCGCAGAAAACATCCGCACATTCGGCCAATTTTTCTTTGGCAACATGCGGCAACATTTCGTGAATTTGGAAATCGATGAAATCGTCTTCTTTGTCTTTCCATTCGGGAGGAACGGCATGTGCACCAAGATAAGTGGCGACAATATCCATCGGATGAGTCTGCTGCAAACGACGCATCACGCGAAGTTGTTTAAGTTCCGTTTCTCTGTCGAGTCCATAGCCGCTTTTCCCTTCCACCGTGGTGATTCCGAGTTTCATCATGGCATCGAGTCTTTGCATTCCCAAATCGAAAAGCTCTTCTTCCGAAGCGGCGCGAGTCACTTTTGTCGTATTGATGATGCCGCCACCTCGCTGCATAATTTCCATGTAGCTGTCGCCGCGCATGCGCCACGAAAATTCTTCTTCGCGATAGCCGCCAAATACGAAGTGGGTGTGTGAATCCACAAAACCGGGCAGCAGCGCTTTGCCTTCGGCATGTATGATTTGATATTTGCTTTCATTTACAGGGATCGGTTCACTCTGTCTCAAAACGTGCGTAATCCTTCCATCGGTAACAACGACGGTACCGTTTTCGATGATGTGCAAGTCAGACATTTCCTCGCCCCGCTTTCCGGCAAATCCGCTGCAAGTTACCACCTGCGATGCGTCTTTTATGATAAGGTTGTTCATTGATTAATAATAAAATAACTCTTTCAAATTATTAAGGAGTATTTTTAAAAATGTTGGTTCTTCTTTTTTTATCAATATTCTATTTTGAAAATCTATTTGTTGTTTTTCTATAATTCCCGTTCTAAAGCCTTTCTCTCTAATTACTTCCAAATAAAATTGTTCCGTATCAATATCGTAAATGTATTTGATTTCGCGTACATCCATTTTCCGATATTTTGAAAAACCATCGGATAATTCTTTTATCTCTTTTTTCGATAAGCCGGCGGCATCTTCATACAATCTAAAGCCTTTATAAATAGAAGGAATATCTGAATGATTGAAAATATTCTGCTGTTCATCAAAACAAATCTTAATTTCATCGGAAGTAATTATATTTTCCTTATTTCTCACACGATAATAAAATTTTTTGTCATACTCTACTCTTATATAATAGGTTATGCCTATTATTATAGAATCTATTTTCGCATCTATTCCCAATTCGTACAAATTATGAAAAAAGGCTTCACTTGAATTGGCAACGATAAATTCATTTGCTTTCTTTCTTATCTTGTCTTCGGAGTTAACTATATTTTTCGGCATAGGTCCTTTATTTAACTCCAAATCAAAGACAAACGGCAATGTATACATTATTCGTATGGGTCTTCCTCGTTGTAGCGCTGGAATTTCAAATTTCAATAATTTTGATACTCTTAATGCTTCATTGTCTATATCTTCGCGAACGCCACGTATCACTTTATGATTATCTGTATTTCCCAATGTGTCTACCCAGAATTGAATAATTACTCGACCCTCTATCGAATCATTCAGGGCAGTTGTTGGATAATGTAGGTGTGTAGAAATGAAATTTAACAGTTTTTCCTCTGAGTTTTTATCTCGACGAAATTGAGGCATGCTCTCTAAATAAATTCCTGGCATAAATTCTTCAATGGAATCATTTTTATTTTGTGAAAAAACCTGTATTCCACAGAGCAAATAAAGAGATAAAATCAAAAATTTCGTTTTCATATTTTCAATCTAAAATTTCAAATCCGAAATTCCTATTTCCAAATATACTCCTGTAATATTAATTAAAAAATAATTTGCGCTTTAATTTTCAACTTTGTGCTCCCTTTGTGTTTTGGAGCCTTTGTGGCTATTTTTTGCCACGAAGACACAAAAACATAACGTTAACCAAAGCGACATCTCATTTTTAGCTTCATTGTAATTTCATGCCACTTTCTTCTTCCACTCTATCCATCCCAAAATGGCCAAGACGAGGAAAACCGTATATTGAATACCCGTAAAGTAAAGTCCTTGCGAAATGAATATCGGTATGGAAACCAGGTCGCCGATAATCCAAAACACCCAGTTTTCGGCTTTCTTGACAGCCATCAAAATGGTTGCTACCAGAAAAAAGGAAGTATTGAACGAATCGATGTAAGGAAGATAGGAGTGCAGATAATCGGGATCGGTTTTGTTTGCTTCGCGCAGAACAAAAAATGCGGCCACATATACAACTACGACCGATACCCACGACGAAACATTTTGTTTAGATGTGTTTCGCGTAATTTGGAGCGACTCATTGTTTTCGTCCGTGCGAGCCCACATATACCACCCGTAGATGTTCGAAATGAGATAAACTGCGTTGATGCCGGCGTTGGCATACAATCGCGCCGTGAAACAAATATAGATGTAAATTAAGACATTGACTATCCCGAAAGGAAAAACGAGAATATTTTCCTTTCGCGCATACCAGACGCTGATAATGCCCAGCAGGGCGGCAAACATTTCAATCCAATTCATCTGCAATTATTAATTTTCAATGCCTTTCGGCATAATTCATTCTTCCATGATGCGAGTTTCGAGCACCTGATTCATGCTGAAGTTTTCGAGGCCGAGATAATATGCCGCCGTGTCCACGAGCGCTTCTATCGGCACCAATCCGACAACTTCCGCTCCAACGATCGGCACCCCATAACGATTGGCTTCGATGCGCACTAACTCATGTGACCGATAAATGGCTGTTTTAGTGTAATCCGTCAAGTTCATCGAGACCTGAGTAATGCCCCGATCTTCGAGCGCAACTCCCATTGCCTTGCAATAATGTAATCCTCCACCGATGTGGCGAACTTTTTTGGCAATCGAATTTGCTATTTCCAAATTGGAAGTTCCCAAATTCACATTATAGGCAACCAGTGGCATACGTGAGCCAATGGCTACAACACCGGCCGTTGGATGCCTTTCCGATGGGCCAAAATCGGGCTTCCATTCATCTTGTTTGATCTTCTCGGCCATGCCTTCGAACTCACCCTTGCGGATAGCTGCCAGGTTTTCGCGATGTGGCGCCGACGCCGATTTTTCATACAAAAAAACGGGCAAGTGATATAGCTCGGCAACTATTTGCGCGACTTCTCTCGAAAGAGCTACGGCTTCGTCCTGTGTAACGTTGCGTATGGGAATAAACGGAACAACGTCCACTGCACCCATTCGTGGATGTTGACCCTGATGTTTGGTCATATCAATCAGCTCGACGGCTTTACCCACCGCTTCAATTACTGCATCTTTCACTGCTTCGGGTTCGCCAACCACAGTAACTACCAGTCGATTGTGATCTTCATCGTTGCTGTAATCAAGCAACTTCACGTTGCGTTTCCCTCGAAACGAATCGACAATCGCTTCGATTTTTTGTTTATCGCGTCCCTCACTGAAATTCGGGACACATTCGATGATTTTGTTCATAACAGATTATAGATTTTAAGAGGTATTCGTCAAATTTTAAAATATGATTCCGATAAAAGTTATTCGCTGAAATTTATCGATCGAAATATTTTTATCGAAGGATGGAAATTATTTTTGCCAATCGCAAAAATAGATGTTTTTCCATTACAAATGAAAGACATCTTCCAATACTAATGAAAGATATGGATGAAAATGCTTTCAATGCGATTGAGAGAGTACTTCGGCAAGCAATTTTTCGTCTGCTAAATAAGGCTCGGTGATATGATATTCATCTGCATGCGACCGGTTGAATTCCGAGACTACACTCATTGCGTTCGGATTTCGAGCCCACGACCGACGCGCAACGCCGCCCATCACGTCCCAAAGCATCGCAGAGCGAAGAATTTCATCTGCACGTTCGCTACCATCGCAAACCATTCCGAAGCCTCCATTGATGGCTTTGCCAATACCTACACCACCACCGTTGTGTAACGTTACGAGGCTCATGCCGCGAGCACAGTTTCCGGCGAAACATTGCACGGCCATATCGGCCATCACATTGCTTCCGTCTTTGATATTTGCCGTTTCGCGGAAAGGAGAATCGGCGCCACTCACATCGTGATGATCGCGTCCAATCATTACAGGGCCTATTTCTCCGTTCCGAACCATTTCGTTGAATTTCAGTGCTATTTTCAGACGGCCTTCTCCATCCTGATAGAGAATGCGCGCTTGAGTGCCCACCACAAGCCGATTTTTCTCTGCGTCGCGAATCCAAATCCAGTTATCTTTATCCTGACTGCGTCTGTTGGGATCGATGCAATCCATAACTGCACGATCGGTTTTGATCAAATCTTCATGTTTCCCGCTCAGGCAAACCCATCGAAAAGGTCCATAACCATAATCGAAGAGTTGCGGCCCCATGATGTCTTCCACATACGAAGGAAAGATAAATCCATCCTTGTCGTCGATTCCGTTTTTCGAAATCTCTTTCACGCCACTATCGTAAATTGCTTTCATGAACGAATTGCCATAATCGAAAAAATAGGTGCCATGCGCAACCAGTTTTTTTATGACTTCGTAATGACGACGCAACGAAGCATCAACCAATTCTCGAAAACGTTGTCGGTCTTCTTTCAACAGTCGCGTACGTTCTTCGTAAGTGATGCCTGCCGGACAATAACCACCGGTATACACTTCGTGGCACGACGTCTGATCGCTAAGCAACTCGATAGGAATATGGTTGCTTTCGGCATATTCCAATAAATCGACAATATTGCCGTGATAGGCTATCGAAAGAGGTTCTTTGCGCATCATGGCCGCCTGTGCGAGCCGAAAAGCTTCTTCTTTACTATCGGTTATTTGGTGTACCCATCCTTGCGAATTACGCGTTTGAATGCGCGACAAATCCACTTCGGCAATGATGGATGCTGCACCGGCGATATCGGCCGCTTTGGGTTGTGCTCCGCTCATTCCGCCCAGTCCGGACGACACGAAAAGATGTCCGCGCAAGTCGCCATCGGGCGGAATGCCCAATTTCATGCGACCGGCATTGAGCAGTGTGTTAAAAGTACCGTGAACAATGCCTTGCGGGCCGATGTACATCCAGCCGCCGGCAGTCATCTGACCGTAATTTGCCACACCCATTTGCGCGGCAATTTCCCAATCGTTCTGATTTTCGAACTGTCCGACCATCATCGAGTTGGTGATAATTACGCGTGGCGCTTCGGGTTTCGATTTAAACAAACCGAGCGGATGTCCGCTTTCAACGACGAGTGTTTGATCTTGCGTCAGCTCTTCGAGATAAGCTTTGATGAGACGATATTGCATCCAGTTTTGACAAACTTGACCGGTTTCGCCGTAGGTAACCAGCTCATAGGGATAAAGCGCAATGTCGAAGCAGAGATTATTGTCGATCATCACCTGAAAAGCTTTTCCTTCGATACATTTTCCTTTGTATTCATCGACAGGCTTGGCTTTCAGATCACCTTCGGGACGATAACGATATCCATAGATGCGGCCACGCGTTTTTAACTCGTCGAGAAATTCGGGAGCCAACTCTCGGTGCAATTCGGTAGGAATATAACGCAGGGCGTTTTTCAATGCAATTTCGGTTTGTGAGGGAGTCAAGCGAAAACCGCGATCGGGCGCGCGACGAATGCCTTCCTTAAATTCTGGATAAGGCGGCAGCTGAGACGATAAGGTTATTTTCATTGTTCGAAGTACTATTTAGAGGCATTCACTATATGTTTTTAGAAAAACACATTCAAATTCGAATGTTTTACGGAATTTCTTCACGAATAGCATTTTGTAAATCAATAATGCAATATAGAGTTAAAAATCCGATCGAAAACACATCGACGACAAATGTATGGAAATGTTTCTGAACAAAATGTTAAACAGAGAAAATTATTCTCACCCCTTAATTTTTTGCTGAACAATAAGGTTTGACTATCTTTGCGCTATCTCTTACCAAAAAAGTCAAGAATCATTTTAGGATGAACTACAAACTCGAAATTTGCGCCAACTCTGTAGAAAGTTGCATCGAAGCACAGCGCGGAGGTGCTTTCCGTGTTGAACTGTGTGCGGCTATTCCCGAAGGTGGAACTACGCCATCGTATGGTTCTATCCTGACGGCACGCGAAAAACTTCACGAAACCAAACTGCATGTAATTATCCGTCCGCGAAGTGGCGATTTTCTTTACGGCGAAATCGACCGGGAAATCATGCTGAAAGATATCGAATTGTGCAGAAAGTCGGGCGTGGATGGCATCGTAATTGGTTGCCTCACACCGCAAGGCGATGTGGATATGGAACTCAACAAAAAATTGATCGATGCAGCCGGAGAAATGAGTGTAACATTTCACAGAGCGTTCGACATGTGTCGCGATCCTTTTGAGAGTTTGGAAAACATTATCGCTCTCGGATGCAGCAGAATATTGACTTCAGGTCAACAACCTACTGCCGAACAAGGCATCCCTCTTATCAAAAAATTAATCGAACAGGCAAACAATCGTATTATCATCATGCCCGGCTGCGGCATCAACGAGAATAATATTCGAAAAATTGCTTTGGAAACCGGAGCTCAGGAGTTTCATCTTTCCTTACGCAACAAAGTTTCCAGCAAAATGATCTATCGGAATCCTTCGGTTTCGATGGGCGGAACCAACATTACAATTGATGAGTATCGACAAGATATTACCGATGCCCATCGTATATCACAAGCGCTTGCTGCTCTTTCTGATTAGTGTCTCATTTTTTCTATTCATTTTAATAATATCCGATACATGAACAAGATCAATCTTTTAACTTTAACGATTTTTGCAACAGGATTTTTCTTTTCCTGTTTGGCACAAAAAGAATCGAAACAGGCCAATTATGAAGTAATTCCGCTTCCTTCGGAAATTACGGTAACCACAGAAAAGCCTTTTGTATTATCGTCTTCTACCAAAATCGTATTTCCTAATGGAAACGACAAGATGAAGAAAAATGCCGAGTTTCTGTCCGAATACCTCCAAACATCCGTTGGGATTAAACCCGAAGTTACGAGCAACACTGCAAAAAGTGCTATCATTTTGTCTCTTGGGCTTGAAAACAAGAATCCCGAAGCCTATCAAATTACTGTCAACGACAAGGCAATCACCATCAAAGGGGCAAGTGAAGCCGGCGTTTTCTATGGCATTCAAACGCTTCGCAAAGCCACTCCTATCGGCGAAAATATTACCGTTCTATACCCTGCCGTGACCATCAACGACCAACCCCGCTTCGCTTATCGGGGAATGATGCTTGATGTGGCACGCCATTTCATGCCGGTGGATTTCGTTAAAACCTATATCGATATCCTCGCTTTGCATAACATCAACCGGTTTCATTGGCATCTGACCGACGATCAAGGCTGGAGAATCGAAATAAAAAAATATCCCAAACTCACGCAAATTGGCTCTGTTCGCAAGCAAACCGTGATTGGACGAAATACCGGGAAATACGACGGCAAAGAACATTCAGGATTTTACACACAGGGTCAAATTAAGGAAATCGTAAACTACGCTGCCGATCGACACATTACGGTCATTCCCGAAATCGATCTTCCCGGTCACATGTTGGCTGCATTGGCAGCTTATCCCGAGTTGGGGTGCACCGGCGGACCTTATGAGGTTGCATCAACATGGGGCGTATTTCCCGATGTGCTTTGCCCGGGTAAAGAAGCTACATTTGTTTTTCTGGAAAATGTTCTCACAGAGGTTATGGATTTATTTCCTTCAGAATATATCCACATCGGAGGCGACGAATGTCCGAAAGACCGGTGGGAAAAATGTCCGGATTGTCAACGACGCATCAAAGAATTGGGATTGAAAGACGGCAAACACAAAAAAGAATTTTATCTGCAAAGTTATGTAACCGCACGCATCGAAAAATTCCTGAACAATCACGGAAGAAACATCATCGGTTGGGACGAAATCCTCGAAGGCGAGTTGGCTCCTAACGCCACCGTCATGTCGTGGCGTGGAATGGAAGGCGGATTGGAAGCTGCCAAATTGAATCATGACGTGATCATGGCTCCCAATTCGTACTGCTATTTCGATTATTATCAGACTCAGGATACCCAAAACGAACCTTTTGCTATCGGTGGCTATGTGCCCGTTGAAAAGGTTTACAGCTTCGAACCCGTTCCATCAGAACTGGCACCCGAACAGCAAAAACATATTCTTGGGGCGCAGGCAAACTTGTGGACAGAATACATTGCAACGCCCAAACATGTAGAATATATGGTGTTGCCGCGCATGGCTGCTTTGAGTGAAGTACAGTGGATGCAGCCCGAAAAAAAGAATTTCGATTCGTTCCTGAAAAGGCTTCCGCAATTGCTCGCCCTTTACGACAAGTTGGGATACAACTACGCAACACATGTATTTAATATTCAGGCAAAAATGGCACCTAATTTCGATACCAATTCGCTCGACGCAACACTTTCAACCATCGATCATGCCGACATCTACTATACACTCGACGGATCGAATCCTACAACGGCATCAACAAAATATACCAGCAAAATCTCGATTAAGGATAATACCGAACTCAAGGCAATTGCCGTTCGCTCGGGAAGTATAAACAGTAAAATGCTTCAGGAAAAAATTGTAGTGAACACTTCAACTTTCAAGCCGATTCAATTGCTTACGACACCTGCAAACAATTATTCGTTCACCGGTGCATCTATGCTGGTGGATGGATTATTTGGCAACGAAAATTATCGCACCGGAAAATGGCTTGGCTTCCAGAAAAACGATTTGATTGCCGTAATCGATTTGCTTCGTCCGACTTCCATTTCGAAAGCACAAATCAGAACAAACGTCGTAACCGGCGACTGGATTTTTGATGCTTCCGAAATTAGGATCGAATCATCGAATGACGGCACCAACTTTACCCCTGTGAAATCCGAAAAATATAACGATAGCCATTCGGACAACTATAGCGAAATCGTAACTCACACTATACAGTTCGACCCCGTTACAGCCCGATATTTCAGAGTTACCGTTCAACCGTCTGTTATGCCTGATTGGCATCCCGGCAAGGGAAATCGTGCTTATATATTCGTGGACGAAATTGTTTTGAATTGAACCAATAGAAATACGTAAATAAATTCGGGAAAGCTGCCAAGCGATTGGCGGCTTTCTTTTTTCTCCGGTTGATTAACTTTATTCATATTTCCTTCTTTTCAACCTGTTAACGAGCAAATGATATGCCTGCACCAGACAAACTGCCGTATTGGAAATAATAATTGGCCATGCCCACCCGAGCAGTATGCCGTAAACGACAAAGAACAGACAAGCCACCAAGTTTATCATTCTTACTGCTGTTAACTTCTTCGGCAAAAAGGAAATTACCAGTAATGTCATGGCAAGATAGCCCGTTACATCGCACCAAAATTGAATATTCATTTCGATAATGGATTAAATTTGCCTGCAAGGTAGCACCTTTTCAAAAATATTGCCATTCGTTTTTAGCATAAAAATATCGGATGTTACTTCAACAGACATTTTTGCACTTCCCGTAAGCAGCAATTAATCGAACACGTTTAGGACATGATAAAAAAACTATGATGTTCATCGTACATCGTAATTCTGATTTCGCGTATCCACAAAAGTAGAATCAATAATAGTTAATATAAATTTACACTTTTAAGCCATATTTTTGACTATTTCCTCCTCCTTCTTCATGAGGGGTTTCCGTCGTATTTGCGTCGTACTTCCGTCGTACTTGGTTCGAATGAAATCCAAATCATTTTTTTTACTCTTTCATGATAGCGACGAAAGGTTTTTTTAACATTCTGCAGAAACTATCTCTTTCTTCATTACCGCAACCTCCTGTCTTGTTTTGAAAATATCGGAGAAAAAACCGAAGAATTATTTTTGCAATGAATCTGAACGGTAATTTTAAAAAATATTTTCTATCTTTGCCTCCGAATTGTTGGTGTTACACATTTCAAATTCATCTTCGAAATGTGTAATGAAAAGGGAATCAGGTGAAAATCCTGAACAGACCCGCTGCTGTAAGCTCCGCTTACGTGTTGAACATTACTCTTTGCCACTAATCGGCTTCATACTTCGCCTTAGGCGATATCAAATGATTGGGAAGGCGTTCAAATCACGGGAGCAAGTCAGAAGACCTGCCACAATTTCATCAAGTTGTATAGCTTTCGGGGAATAAAGCTTGAAAACGACTCGCGAACTTTTTTTATTTACGCGCCTCATTTTCAGTATGCTTTACCGAAATAAAAAATTCGGTACAGATGAAATTTTACAAAGCAGTATCTATTGTGGGCATTTCTATGCTCTGGGCCGGTGCAAATCTTGCGGCACAGAACGTGGCCGACAGCCTTCACCAACTGCCGGAAGTGGTGATTACGGAAAAATATGACGATCGCGAAATTCGCTCGTCGGCTCCCTTGCAAATCCTAACCAAACAAACCCTTCAGAATCTGAACGTGTTGCAGGTGTCCGATGCCGTCAAATTTTTTTCGGGAGTCAATGTAAAGGACTACGGGGGAATAGGTGGTTTGAAAACCGTATCGGTGCGCAGTTTGGGAGCGGCTCACACGTCGGTGAGTTATAACGGAATTCCTTTGTCCGATGCACAGACCGGCCAAATCGACATCGGCAAATTTTCGCTCGATAATGTTGAAGCACTTTCCCTTAGTTTGGGGCAAAACGATCAGATCTTTATGCCGGCACGCTTGTTTGCATCAGCCTCTGCTCTCGATATTCGCACGACTTTGCCTTCCTTCGAAAATAACAGGCAATTTTCGGGTAAAGCATCTATTAAAGGCGGCTCGTTCGGATTATTCAATCCTTCATTCTACCTGGCTAAACAGTTCTCAAATCGCTTAGCGGCCACAGTCAACGGCGAATGGCTGTCGGCAAACGGCAAATATCCGTATCTCCTCCGATACGGAAATGCCAAAGGAGACAGTACTTCGTGGGAAGAAAGAAAAAATACGGACGTGCAAAATCTCCGTCTCGAAGGTGCACTCTTCGGGAAAATATCAGAAAAATCGTCTGCCGACATCCGACTCTACTATTATCAATCGGATCGTGGTCTTCCGGGTGCAACCATCTTCTACAACACCGATGGTTTTTCGAAACAGAGACTCGACGAAAACACTTTTTTCGTGCAGGCTCATTACGAGAACACGCTTTCGCAGCTATGGAGCATTCAAGCCAACGCCAAATATAATCGGGGATACGTGCATTATCTCGATCCGACTTATCTGGGATCGGAAGGTAAATTGGAAAACAAATATACACAAAAAGAACAGTATGGATCATTGGCTGCATTGTTTAAAGCCTTCCAACATCTTTCCTTTTCGGCGTCTTCTGATCTTACCCGACAAACGCTCGATGCTAATTTCTATAACTTTGCCTACCCTACTCGCCTGACCTGGCAAAGTGTGGTTGCCGCAAAATACGTTTCCGATCGCATCCTTGCCACTTCAAGCCTCCTTTTCACCCAAACGTTCGAATCGGTGAAAGTGGGAGATCCTGCCCACAACCAGAACCGATGGTCACCGTACATTAGCGTTTCTGTGAAACCGTTTGAGAATCACGATTTGCGTTTGCGCGCATTTTACAAAAACATTTTTCGAATGCCGACTTTCAACGACTTGTATTACACGGCTATAGGGAAGCGAACATTGAAACCGGAAGATACCGATCAGTTTAATCTGGGTGCAACATACAGTACTTCCTTCGGAACCAACGTTCCGCTACTGACATTCACGGCAGATGGTTTTCGCAATAACGTAAAAAACAAAATCGTGGCTTATCCGGTGAAAAATGTGTTCGAATGGTCGATGATGAATTACGGGAAAGTAGAAATATCGGGGCTTGACCTTTCACTGGAAACAATCGTTCGTTTTTCGGAAAAAATCGGATTCCTTGCCGGCAGCAATTTCACCTATCAAAAAGCATTGAACATGACAGATCCCAAATCGTCAGCCTACAAAAATCAACTTCCTTATACGCCTCGTCATTCCGGTGGGACGCACGCCACACTGCAAACGACTCTGCTCGATTTGTCCTACTCGTTGTTGTGGTCGGGAATTCAGTATGCCGGGGCACAAAATGTCAAGCAGAATGAAGTATCGGGATATACCGATCACAGCATTTCGATTTCGAAAGAAAAGAAAACCCGATTAGGTGACATGCGACTGAGTGTAGAAGCACTCAATATCGGCAATAAAAATTACGAGATCGTCCGCTATTTTCCAATGCCGGGACGCTCTTTCAGAGGAACACTATCTATTCATTTTTAAACCATAAAATTATTTTGAAATGAGAAAAAATCTGTATTTACTGCTCATGTTTTTGGCAGCATTTTTTACTGCTTGCGACGACACCGACAAAATCGTTGATCCTACCGAAGTTCCGCCCTCGCAAACCAATAAGCTAATGATTCTTTGCGAAGGGAGTTTCAATGGCAACAACAGCACACTGGCTTATTATGATTTATCGACCAAAAATATCGATAAAGATTTTTTCAATACCGTCAACGGTCGGGGGTTGGGCGATACGGCCAATGATATCCTGAAATATGGCTCGAAAATATATATCGTGGTCAACGTATCCGGTTCGATTGAAGTGTTGGATGCCAAATCGGGTGTATCAATCAAAAACATCGATATGAAAACATCCACAGGTGAATCAAAACAACCACGCTATGCAGCCGCTTACGGAGGAAAGCTGTACGTAACCTCCTTCGACGATACGGTTACCCGCATCGATACTGCTACACTCGCTATAGATGGGTCGGTGAAGGTAGGTCGCGATCCCGAAGGAATCTGCATCAAAAACAACAAAATCTATGTCGCAAATTCCGGAGGACTCGATTATGCTACGAGAAATTATGACACCACCGTCTCAATCATTGGCCTGCAGAACTTCACGGTGGAAAAAACAATTGAAGTGGGTACAAATCCTTATCAGGTTTTCGCCGACAGCGAAGGGGATGTTTATGTAACAACACGTGGAAATTATGTGGATATCGCACCTACGTTCAAAAAAATCAGCCCCAATTACGAGGTAACCGCCATCAATAATGTGCAGGTCTCGGAATTTACCATCGTCAACGACAAGGCATACATTCTATACAACGAATGGGGAAACCCAAGCACAATAAAAGTGTTCGACTGCAGTACCGAAAAAGTTGTGACAGAAAATTTCGTAACGGATGGAAACTCAATTTCCAACGGATATAAAATATCGGCCGACGCATACAGCGGAGAAGTGTATGTAACGACTTCCGACTATTTTACTTTTGGAAATGTATTTTGCTTCGATAAAACCGGGAAACTCAATTTCGAACTGTCAGGTGTTGGATTGGGTCCCAACAAAGTGATTTTCCTCAATTAAATTCGATAAACAATAAAAGTGCAGGAAAAACTCTTAATCTCTCTGCATCTCTACTTTTAGTTATTTATTTTGGGAAGAAAGGCACAACCGCTAAAAAAGCGGAAGTGCCTTTCGTTTTTGCCAGCAAGTTCATTTTTACCCGATGCCACTCGCCACCTTGAAAAAACATCGAATCGAAAATTACAGAATGATGCCAACATTCACAAAGTTTTTTTGCATCTTTGTATGATTTGTTTGAATAGCTTTCATGTGTTCAATTCTCATATATCATTCAGATGATTGTTTACAATACCACCTTTCAGGTTGACACCGATATTCAGGAAGAATTTGTGGAATACCTACTGCAAAAGTTTATCCCCGCCTGCACCAAAAGCGGATTGCTTACGTCTCCCCGACTCGCGCGGGTATTCGGGACTGATGAAGATGAAGGCGAAGGAGCTTCCTTTGCAATCGAGTTCACCACAAAAGATTTGTTTACACTCGAAAAATGGAACAATGAAGAGAGCTATTCGATTCATGCTCCGCTCATCGAAAAGTTCAGAGATAAAATTGCGGGATTTTCCACCATTTTACAAACCATCGAATACTGATATGCCAAAAGAACGAATCATTATGGGAATCGATCCCGGAACTCAAGTGATGGGATATGGCATTCTGCGAATCGTTGACAACAAACCCGCCCTCGAAGCTATGGGCATCATGCAATTAAGCAAGTACGAAGATCATTATCTGAAACTTGCTAAAATCTATGCCCGTGTAATCGGCCTCATCGAAGAATACCTCCCCGACGAGCTTGCCATCGAATCGCCATTTTTTGGCAAAAATGTGCAAAGTATGCTCAAACTTGGGCGGGCGCAGGGCGTAGCGATGGCCGCAGCCATTTCGAGAGATATTCCGATTTACGAATACGCACCTTTGAAAATTAAAATGGCTATCACCGGCAATGGGCGGGCAGCCAAGGAACAAGTTGCCTATATGCTTCAACAAATCTTGCATATTCCCAACGAAAACATGTTGCCACAACTCGATGCCACCGACGGATTGGCCGCAGCACTTTGCCACTTTTATCAGTCGGGCGTCGAAAACGGAAAATCTGAATATAAAAATTGGAAAGACTTTGCCGAAAAAAATGATTCACGCATAAAAAAATGACAATAAATTTTCAATCTTTCGAGAGGTGATTTAACAAAACTTTTTATCTTTGCGTTATGAATGAGCTTGTTTCACATATCGAATTTCTATTACACACGCACCTGTGCGTCATTGTTCCACACTTTGGCGGATTCGTGCTCAATTGTAATCCTGCTCGAAAAATAGGATTGGCCTCTTTCGCACCTCCTGAATATGAGTTGCTCTTCAACCAGGAACTCTCACACAACGACGGCCTGTTAACCGAATCATTTATGCGAATGCATGATATTTCATTCGAAGAAGCTAATCGGCTCATCGAGAAACAAGTGGAGGAGCTGAAAATATCTTTGTCGTCCGGCGAATCGCTACTCTTTGGTGATTTGGGCAGTTTTCGGGTTAACGACGAAGGACATTATGTATTCTCTCCCAATAAATATATTCGTCCCGAATATTTTGGTTTATCGCAAGTTTCGTTGAAACCGATCATTCAGATGCAGCCATCTGCACCAAGTGCACGAAAAAAAACACGTCGCCTCCAACCCCCTCTTCGACATATAGGCTTTGCAAGTGGCGTTGCGGCCGTGATAGCTGTTATTATTTTTTTGATGACGCCTTTCGATAAAAATGTTCCTGCACCTCAAAGTGCAAATATTTTATCTGAAAGTGCACTTTTTATGAATAATTCATCGAAAAATTTCAGCGATCCTGTTTCCCAACCTGTTTTGGGGAAACAAAATTCAACACCTGCCTTATCCGACAACAAACCTCATGCCGGTGAATTATCGGCGAACCAAGAATCGGACACGGAAGTGAAACCCGAAACAAAGTATTATATCGTTTTGGGTGTTTACGAACTTCGTTCAGGTGCTGAATTTACCGAACGAACATTGAAGGCTGAAGGATTTTCACAAGTGTATTGGTTGGAAAGACCCGGACGTATCGATTTATATACGGCTGTTTTCACGGATCGCGCCGAAGCAGAAAATTACTTGAGAACACTTCACAAACAATATCCCAACCATTCCGATGCTTGGATTATGAAACGTACTCACTAATCTTCGATATGAATTCTGTTTCCTTTTTCTGAACTTATTTTTTCGGTCTCGGCAATTTGCAACTTTTTCGAGAAAGTATCGGACAAAATTCTATAAGCTCTGGTACGAAATGCAACCAACGAGATTATCAACATCAAAATCCCCGCTATTAAAAAGGTCAATGCTATTCCACGTGTAGATCCTTCACCCAGCAACCATCCGAACGCTTTTTTGCCCGAATCACTGTTCATAAACGGGATAAGCGAAAATTGCGCGAAAGGGCCGATGATAAAAATAGAAATCGGAGTTGCTGCAGATTCAACCGTTTGAGCAAATCCAAAAACACGTCCTTGCGTATGTTTTGGCACTATTGTTTGAATAATTGTTTGTTCGGCAGCTTCGATAAAAGGAACAGATATCATATACAAAAACATCCCCAGTACAAATAGTGGTGCCCATTCGCGAAGAGTAAAGACAACACAGATTAAACTTGTAATCACATATCCCCAAAGAAGGGTTTTTACCGGCCGTTTTCCCAAGCCGAGACGACTGATGATCAGTCCGCCAAAAATGAAACCCGATCCGGTAAATCCGAGCACGACTCCCCACACTTCGACACGAAAAATCGACAACCCGTACGGATCAAGCAAAACCATAATGACTCCGCCTATAAAATTGTTGAAAGTGGTAAAAATAATAAGCCCCATCAGTCCCGGAATAACATGAATGGCTCGGAGTGCTCCACTAAAATCTATTCTTTTGTTTTGCAATTTTGGATCGTGAACGATGTGATCTTCGGCTATGGACACAAAAAACAGATGAATAAGCATCACTGCCGACACAATCAGGGTAATATACATTGCCCAGTCCAGGCCTAACTGCCCAATGATTAGTCCACTGAAAACGGTATTGGCAATCATCCCTACCCCCTGCACCATTCCGATTAATCCGTTTGCACGCGCATAATTCTCTTTTTCTACCAGAATAGAAACCGTAGTGGACAATGCTATCCCGCGCAAATTGCAGGCGAGAGCTGCCAACAATAAAGGCATCGAAAAAAGCCAAAACGATGGAGACGATAATTGTGAAATTTGAGACTTCGGTTCAAAGTGCATTACCCATCCCGATACACACAGCAGAGCGAGTGTTACAACAGATGCCAACGTGATGACTAGTTTCTTTTTATATTTATCCACAATCGTGCCGAACAGCATGCTCGACAAGGTAACCAGCAACATATAGGTTCCACTCAGAATGGAAAGGATCAGTACGGATTTGGTTTCCAGATATATCCAAAAAGAAAATGCACTCCACAAAAAATAGGCGCTGGTGTTGGCTGTTGCAACATTTATCAGGATTGGGAAAAATCGTTTCATCAAAGAAATTATCCGATGCGAATGCTCAAAGAACGTTTATATGAGCACTTTTGTTTAAATACAATTTAGTACCGCAATCATTTTTTATAAGAATGCGAAAAGCGGCCGGCTAAATCACAGCCCGCCGCTCTCTAAATAACATGAAAATACAACTTACATGTTGTGAATGAAAATTTAGTTATTAACCCATTTAACCTGATTTTCGTTACAAAAATATGTTTGCTGTTTGTTTCGTCCAAAACGAATAGACTAACTGTTCGATTTCATCGACCAACCAGAATTTTTCATCTTTAATTTGGATAAAAGCCACACGAATAAAATCCCCCGAAACAAATTACATTTTCTTTCGGAGGATTTTTTTTGATAAGTGACAATTAGCTTTCTCGGATGCAAATTTATTTGCCGACTTTAGGTTTGTTTCCCCTCATTCCATTTCCGTTGCGCATATTCCTCATCCGTTCGGCACGTATGGCTTTCCATTGATCCATTTTTTCCTTACCAATGATTTGCTCCAATTCGGAATCATTGGCTTCAATCTGTTTTTGCCTTTCAGCTCTCATTTCTTCCCGAGTAGCTTGCTGATTCTCTCGCATCTCTCGAGCTTTTGCCATTTGTTCGGCACGTTGCGCATCTTGTTTTTCCAACACTTTTTCTACCTGCTCCTTTTGCTCTGCCGTCAGCTCCAATCGTTTTGCCATTTGTTCGGCACGTTGCGCGGCGGTCCATTTCATTTCTCTGGGAGTAGTTTTCTGTCGGGTCGTATCTTGTGCCGAAACAGAAATACTCATTGTAAACAGGGCGACAAACGCCAAAATACCAATTTTTTTCATTTTCATTTCATTTTAATGGTTCTACATAAAAATCGTAATATTGACTCTCAAAAGTAAGCAAACGTTTAATCCGATGTTCATCTATTAACGATTCTTATCCTACTGTTATTCATATTATTAAAAGCGTTGACAGGAGAAAAACATAGATTGATCGTTTCGTATTTCTATTTCATCGATAAAAATAAATGATTTGTCGATTCACTCTATTTTTATATACCTTAACGGTGCTTTGTCTATTTTCTGCTATCTTTGCAGGTGAATATATGAAATAGTCATGACAAAATACACTTGCAACAATTCCAAACGAATGCTCCTGTTTATGAAAAAGAGCCCAATAGAAGCTCATGTAAACGGTAAATAAGAATGCAGCATTTTCGGTAATTTCGCGTGCAGCGTTTTTGGTAACAACACTGCAACACTTTCGGTAACAATAATGCAGCATTTTTAGTAACAATAGTGCATCAGTTGCAA
>Ga0228535_1000602_pt1 | contig 91723 bp, 84 predicted proteins | sample SJ1metagenome_FD_168457 | JGI IMG/M metagenome (GOLD analysis project Ga0228535, IMG submission 168457) | Enriched culture of PCE-dechlorinating microbial communities from Ithaca, New York, USA - SJ1 | ecosystem: Engineered > Modeled > Simulated communities (microbial... > Unclassified | place...
TAATACCGAGCGGCCACATAGGTCCCTTGGTAACTGTACACCCTGTGAATTTATAGAACGGATGGTATTGACAGGATGAATGCAGAACCTCTAAACTGGGGTTGTACTAAAGAAGGGGTACGGTCACACGATATAGAAGGCGCCGTAAGCCTGGCCAACAGGATCCGGTATCCCGTAGTCCTCAAGGTCGTGTCCCCTGAGATAACGCATAAAAGCGACGTGGGAGGCGTCAGGACCGGGATATCTTCGGATGCCCAGCTCAGGGAGGGATATGCCGGGCTTATTCGGAGCATGAAAGAGAAGGCCCCGCATGCCTCCATCACAGGTGTCACCGTTCAGAAGATGCTAGAAAATATCGATTACGAGATCATCCTTGGGGAGAAAAAGGACAAGGATTTCGGCTCCGTTATTCTCTTCGGGATGGGCGGGATCGGGACCGAGATCTTTAAGGACATCTCAGTCGGCCTGCCGCCCCTCAACCAGACGCTGGCCCGGCGGCTCATGGAGGAAACGGAGGTCTACAAAATGCTCCACGGCTACCGGGGAAAAGAGGCGGCGGACTTCAAAGAGATCGAACAGATCATAGTCAGCTTTTCAAACCTCATCGTCGATTTCCCGGAAATAGCCGAGATGGACATCAACCCCGTTGCCATATCGAACGGCAGGGCCTATGCCCTCGATGCGCGCATCGTGCTGGACCCCGATTGCGTTGAGCGCACGGCGCAATACCCCCATCTCGTCATAACCCCCTACCCCACACGTTACGTAACGACCTGGAGGATGAAGGACGGGACAGAGGTCACCTTACGGCCCATACGGCCGGAGGATGAGCCCCTTGAGCACGAGCTTCTCTCCACATTATCCGAGGAGACGCTGAGGGTAAGGTTCTTTACGATCCTGAAAGATATCTCTCATGAGATGCTTACCAGGTTTTGCAATATCGATTATGATCGTGAAATGGCCATCGTTGCGGAGATAAAAGAAGGCGACAAAAAGAGGATCATAGGGATCTGCAGGATCATCATCGAAAACGACCTAAAAACCGCCGAATATGCGGTGCTGGTCCATGACAATTATCAGGGAAGGGGCCTCGGCTACAAGCTCCTCGACGTGATCATCGGGATAGGACAGGATAAAGGGCTGGAAGAGATCTACGGCACCGTTCTGTCGGAGAACGAGAAGATGCTGGGCACGGCAAAAAAGCTTGGATTCAGGCAGTCCCATCAGCCTGACGGGATAACAAAGGTAACACTGAGATTGTGATAGCTGATAGCCGGTAAAAACCATGAAAAAAAGATTTGGAGAGCCCGAGGCGCCTGTTGAACGGTACGAGACGATCCGCCATTTCATTACGGCGCTCCTTGAGGAGCAGACCCTTGCGGCACGCGAGATATCGGTCTACGCGAGGATCGCCGAGAAGGATGTCAATGGCCACCTGGAGCACATCAAAAAGACGGTCCAGAAGAACAACCGCAGGTTCGTCGTTGTGCCTGCCCGCTGCGATCATTGCGGTTTTATATTCAGGAAAAGGGGGCGGCTGACCAAGCCGGGCAAGTGCCCGTCCTGCCATAGCACACTCATCCGGGCGCCGATGTTCCATATAGAGAGCTGAGAGCTGAGAGTTGAGAGTTGAAAACAGCTGTCAGCATACAGCCATCAGCTAGACAAAAAGACTTCAGGCTGATAGCAAATCACACAATTATCGCGCTTCTGCTTATCCTCTTTTTTTGCTTTTAACTCTCCGCCCTCTGCTCTCCGCTCTCAGCTATATTTCCACGTGTTTCATTGATTTTTCGCGCACTTTCTGCTATAAATTTCCGTTGAGTATGAGGGATAGCATGGTAAGGGTATGGAGTGGGGAGGCACAGGCCCTGAGGCTTATTCTCTATGTCCCCCTTCTCTTCTTGTCTGCCCTTTACCGGTTTTGCCTTGTTGTGAGAGAATGCTCGTACAAAAAGGGCCTCCTCAGGGTCGAAAAGGCAAGGATACCCGTCATCAGCGTCGGCAACATAACGCTCGGCGGAACAGGGAAAACGCCCATCGTGGACATCGTCGCGCGGATGCTAAAAGAAAAAGGCTTTAACCCGGGGATAGTGACAAGAGGATATATGAGGAAAAGACAGGGCGTCTTTTATGTCGATGCCGAAAAGGATACCGCAGAAGATGTCGGGGACGAGGCGATGATGCTTTCGAGGAGGTCAAAAGTCCCCGTCATTGTCGGGGCAAGCAGGGCAAAGGCCATCGAAAAGGGGATAGAGGCGTTCAATATCGATACAGCGATACTCGACGATGGGTTCCAGTTGAGGAACATCAAAAAGGATATGGACATACTCGTTCTCAACGGAAGGCAAGGCGCGGCAGCCGGGTGTCTTTTTCCCCTCGGACCCTACCGTGAGCCCGAAAAACGTGTGTGTGAAGCAGACATTATCCTCGTCAACAAAGGCGAGCCTGACAGCAGGACGCAATGCAATGCCGGAGCGATACCGACGTTCCGCGTCGCATACAAGCCTGCATATCTTTACAACATGAAAAACGATCGTTTTGCCCATTACAATTTCATTATGGGAAAACGTGTTCTCGCCTTTTGCGGGCTCGGCGACAATCAATCGTTCTTCGATCTCCTCAATGACCTGGGCGCAGAGGTTGTCCACGCCATATCCTACCCGGATCACCACGTTTACACGGAAAGGGATATAGAAAAATGCGCGTCCTTCAGGGACGTCCACTGCATGGTAACAACGGAAAAGGATGCGGTGAAGCTGGTCCGAATGAAGCTTCCGGAGAACCTTTTCTACCTCTCGATAGATGTTGTCATCGAGGGCGAAGAGAAACTGCTGGAGCTGATCACCGGCAGGATACTTTCATGCAGGAAGGCTTCTTTACGGGCAGGCGCAACAGCTACTGCTCAGGGTTTATAAGTCTCCACGGACCGGGGTACCCACCCGGTGGGTAGGTCGCGTGGAGGGGGCGACGTGAGCCCCGGAATTTTATAGCCCATTCTTGGGCGCGAGGGGGAGACTCCACGGACTTGTTCGTGGAGGGGGCGACGTGAGCCCCGGAATTTTATAGCCCATTCTTGGGCGCGAGGGGGAGACTCCACGGACTTGTTCGTGGAGGGGGCGACGTGAGCCCCAGAAATAGCTTAAGGCTGAAAGCTGTTAGCTGACAGCCCGGCAATTATAAAAGAGGTGCGTATATGTCAGACAGGGTTTATATCTTTGATACAACGTTGAGGGATGGAGAGCAGTCGCCGGGCAATACGATGAATACCCAGGAAAAGCTCAGGGTGGCCAGGCAGCTCGAGGCCCTCGGGGTCGATATCATAGAGGCAGGGTTCCCTATAGCCTCTGAAGGTGATTTCGACGCCGTACGGCAGATCGCTGGCGCAATAAAGAACAGCGAGGTCGCCGGCCTCGCCAGGGCGAACAACGAGGACATCGACCGGGCATGGGGGGCCATTAAGGGCGCCGCAAAACCCCGCATCCATACGTTCATCTCAACCTCAGACATCCACCTCAAATACCAGCTGAAGAAGAACAGGGACGAGGTCTTGAAGATCGCCGTCAGCTCCGTCAAGAGGGCGAAGAAGTATACCCCCAACGTCGAGTTCTCGGCAATGGACGCGACGCGGAGCGACAGGGACTATCTCTGCCGCGTCTTCGCCGAGGTCATCAACGCGGGGGCGGTAACGCTCAATGTGCCCGATACGGTCGGGTACGCGGTGCCTGAAGAGTTTGGCGCGCTGATCCGGTATATTATGGAAAATGTCCCCAACATCTCCAAGGCAAGGATCAGCGTCCACTGCCATAACGACCTGGGGCTCGCGGTAGCGAATTCGCTTTCGGCGATCATGAACGGCGCCAGGCAGGTAGAATGCACGATCAACGGCATCGGCGAGCGGGCAGGCAACGCATCCCTGGAAGAGATCGCCATGACGCTTCGCACGAGAAAGGATATCTTTCCTGCCGACACCGGGATCAATACGGAAAAGATCTACCCGTCGAGCAGGCTCATAACCTCCATCACGGGCGTGCCGGTCCAGCCCAACAAGGCTATCGTCGGCGCCAATGCCTTTGCCCACGAATCGGGCATCCACCAGGACGGCCTTCTGAAGGCAAAGCTCACCTATGAGATCATGACGCCGGAGTCGGTGGGGATCGCGAAAAGCTCTCTCATCCTCGGCAAGCATTCCGGCAGGCACGCCTTCCGGGAGAGGATCGAGGCGCTCGGGTATGAACTGAACGACAACGAGCTCAACCTCGCCTTTAAGAGGTTCAAGGCGCTTTCAGATATGAAAAAGAACGTCTACGACGAAGACATTGAGATGATCATCATGGATGAGGTGCACAAGATACCGGAGCGGTACAAGCTCGTCTACCTCAACGTGAGCTGCGGGAACACCACGGTCCCCACCGCTACCGTCAAGCTTGAGATAGACGGCAGCGTACTGCAGGACGTCGGCGTCGGCGACGGGCCGGTAGACGCCACTTATAAGATCATCAAGAGGCTCGTAAAGACGACAAGCAAGCTGGTCAAATTTTCCGTCAATTCTATTACCAGGGATATGGACGCCCAGGGAGAGGTCTTCGTCAAGCTCGAGGAAAAAGGCCTCATCGTTATAGGGAAAGGGGCCGACACGGATATCATAGTGGCAAGCGCCAGGGCCTACATCAACGCGCTGAACAGGCTTGAATACATGAAAAGCAAAACAGTTGAGGTGAAATGATGGGCATGACAATAACGGAAAAGATACTCGCATCGCACGCAGGGAAGGAATTTGTAGAGCCGGGAGAGATCATCGACGCACAGATCGACCTTGCCCTTGCCAACGACATCACCGCACCGCTGTCCCTCGAAGAGTTTGAAAAGGTCGGCGCGAAGGACGTCTTCGACCCCGACAAGGTCGTCCTGGTCATGGACCATTTCACCCCCAACAAGGACATCCTGTCTGCGGAGAACTGCAAGAAGATCAGGGAATTCGCCGCGGGTCACAAGATCACCCATTTCTACGAAGGCGGGAATTGCGGCATCGAGCACGCCCTCCTCCCGGAGCAGGGCCTCGTCGTCGCCGGCGACCTCGTCATCGGGGCAGACAGCCACACCTGCACCTACGGCGCCCTGGGGGCCTTCGCGACCGGCGTTGGGAGCACAGACCTCACCTACGGCATGGTAAAAGGCCGGATATGGTTCAAGGTGCCGGAGAGCATCAAGTTCCACTGCTACGGGAAATGGTCAAAGTGGGTAACGGGAAAAGACCTCATACTGCACATCATCGGCATGATAGGGGTGGACGGCGCACTCTATGCGGCCATGGAGTTCGACGGGGAGGCCATCTCCGCCCTTTCCATGGATTCGCGCTTCACCATCGCGAACATGGCTATCGAGGCGGGCGGCAAGAACGGGATATTCAGGGTCGACGGAAAGACCGAGGCCTATATGAAGGCCCACAGCAAAAAACCTTACCGCGTCTTTGAAAGCGACCCCGACGCCAAATACCGGCAGGTCTTCGAGGTCGACGCATCGAAGATCGAGCTTAACGTCGCGTGCCCGTCGCTGCCTTCGAACGTGAAAAGCGCCCGCGAGCTGGGAGGGATCAATATAGACCAGGTCATCATCGGCTCATGCACAAACGGCAGGATCGACGACCTGGAAGCAGCCGCGAAGATACTGGAAGGAAATAAGGTCTCGAGGAATACGCGCTGCATAATCATTCCCGCCACGCCGAAGATCTACCGTCAGGCCATGAGAGAGGGCTTCTTTGATGTCTTCCTCGATGCGGAGTGCGTCATATCGCCGCCCACATGCGGCCCCTGCCTTGGAGGGCATATGGGCATCCTGGCAAAAGGGGAAAGGGCGGTGGCAACGACGAACAGGAACTTCATCGGCAGGATGGGGCACCCGGAAAGCGAGGTCTACCTTGCGGGGCCCGCAGTAGCTGCAGCAAGCGCGATAAAAGGCAGGATAGCGCATCCGGAGGAAATATAAAGCAACTGACAGCCGTCAGCACACAGCTCTCAGCTGAAACAAAAAAGGTCTTAAGCTGAAAGCTGATAGCTGAAAGCTGATAGCTAAAAATGGAGGTTGTATGCTTATCAAAGGAAGAGTATGGAAGTTTGGCGATAACATAGACACGGACATTATTATCCCTGCGAAATACCTCGCAATGACGGACCCCAGGTCGCTCGGAGAGCATTGCATGGAGCCTATTTCCCCGTCATTTCACGAGAAGGTCAGCGCAGGGGACATCATCGTATCAGGGTCAAACTTCGGCTGCGGTTCCTCAAGGGAGCACGCCCCCATCGCCATATCTGCGCTCGGCATCCCCCTTGTGATCGCGAAAAGCTTTGCAAGGATATTCTACAGGAACGCCTTCAATAAAGGGCTGGCGCTGCTTGAGGCAGACATCGCAGACAACATAGATGAAGGGGAAGAGGTCGAGATCGATCTCTCGTCAGGGGTTATTCGCTGGAGAGGCATGGAGGTGACGGCAAAGCCTATACCGCCATTTATGGTGGAGCTTATTAACGAAGGTGGCCTCATCAACTACCTGAAAAAACAACTGGAGGAGTAGCATGAAAACCTACAACGTAGCCGTCGCCGGTGCAACCGGAGCCGTGGGAAACGAAATGATCAGCGTCCTTGAGGAAAGGGATTTCCCCGTGAAAAACCTTATCCTTCTCGCATCTTCAAGGAGCGTCGGAAAGACGCTGTCCTTCAAAGGGAAAAGCGTAAAGGTACAGGAGCTTAAGGAAGATTCTTTTAAGGGGATCGATATCGGACTATTCTCCCCCGGCGGCTCAGTGAGCATGAAGTTCGCTCCCATAGCCGCTGCAAGCGGATGCGTGGTAATAGACAACACAAGCGCATTCAGGATGGACCCCGATGTCCCCCTCGTGGTGCCCGAGGTGAACGAGCACGCGATCGCGGGGTATAAGAGCAAGGGGATCATCGCGAACCCGAACTGCTCAACGATACAGATGGTCGTCGTCCTTAAACCGCTCCATGATTTTGCAAAGATAAAAAGGGTTGTCGTATCGACCTACCAGGCAGTATCAGGGACAGGCATGAAGGCGATCAAGGAGCTCGAGCAGCAGGTGCTCAACATCTATAACGCGCGGAAGGTAGAGATCAAGGTCTACCCTCACCAGATAGCCTTTAACTGCCTCCCTCACATAGATTCCTTCCTTGACAACGGGTACACAAAGGAAGAGATGAAGATGGTCAACGAGACAAAGAAGATCATGGAAGATTACAATATTGCCGTCACCGCCACGACCGTCAGGGTTCCCGTCTTCTACGGCCACTCAGAATCGGTGAACATTGAATTTGAAAAAGAGATAACCCCGGCAAAGGCGCGGGCCCTGCTGAAAAAGGCCCCTGGCGTAAAGGTCGTCGATGACCCGTCAAAGAACAAATACCCGCTCGCGATCAACGCGGCGGGAAAAGACGATACCTTTGTGGGCCGCATCAGAAGGGACGAAACAATATCGCACGGCCTGAACATGTGGATCGTCGCCGACAATATCCGGAAAGGGGCGGCCCTGAACGCGGTCCAGATCGCGGAAGCGCTGATAAGGAAATACCTGTAAATCCGCAAAATGCCGTAAGTCGTGAGGCGTAAGGCGAGCAAAAAACGGAACACCCGTAAGTCGTGAATCGAAATTCGTAAGTGGTTTAATCCCCTTACGCCTCACGCCTAACGCCTTACGGGTTTTGGTTCTCCTTCGGCGGCTGCGCCTTCTCTATCTTGTCTATTTCTTCTTCGATGTCGCGGATGAGGAGTTTCAGCTTTGAGATCGAAAGTACGCGCTCCCCTATGTAGCCATCTTCTCTGCTGACCGTTTTTTCTGACGTAAATGCATCGTATACGTATTCACCGATCTCGGCATACAATTTCTCCATGCTGCGCCGGGCCTTCGTGATGTCGATATATTTCTTCTTTCCGATCGTTGCCTGCTTCTCGACACTGAATGCAATGTCCTGGGCTGTTTCCCTGAGCGTCCTCAAGCCCTCTCCTGTTTTCTTTTTCAGGTCATCGATGAGCGCCATTTCGCCTCCTCATAATCTCGCTTATTACGTAATATACCTGTCTGCCCAGGATTTTTCAAGCCATACCGCCGGCCCCTTGGATCCTTGAAGCCTCTTATGGTGGAATAATAAAATAATTTGACTAAATGAGAACTCCTATGTATATAGATTAATATAGTTTACAATACTTTGGAGGTGCGTGCCATGTTTAAGAAGATACTTTGTCCGATCGATTTTTCAGAATACTCAGGCGAGATCGTCTCCTATGCCGCAAGCATCACAAAAAAGTTCAGCGCAGAACTGCACCTGTTCCACGTCATCCCCAATCTTAATTATTTTACACCCTACGAATCATTCCTTACCCCGGAAAATCTCGTGGCGATCGAAAAGAATATCAGCGCCGAGGTGGATAGCGATTTCGATAAGATCATCAAAAAGATAGATATCCCTGTAAAAAAGATCGTAAAGACCGGCGTTACCTTTGTGGAAATCATTGATTATGTGAAGGCCGAAGGGATTGACCTTATCGTCATGGGAACCCACGGGCGAAGCGGGATCGAGCATATCCTCATAGGGAGCGTAGCGGAAAAGGTCGTCCGGAAAGCCCCCTGCCCTGTCCTGACAATACGGCCGAAAAACAAATCATTCCAGATGCCGTAACAGCAGCAATCAGCCGTCAGCTATCAGCAGACAGCTTTTACTTGTTAGGACGTTGAACGGATTTCGCAGTAAGCTGATTGCTGTCAGCTGACTGCTGATTGCTATGTTATGTGCTCGTACAGTTCCCGGATGTTCTTAAGCGGTACGATCTCAAGGCCCTGGACCTTTTCAATGCCTTTCGGGCAGAAGATCTTTCTGATCCCGAGGCGTTCGCACTCCCTGATCCTCATGTCCATATAGACGATCCTGCGGATCTCTCCCGTAAGGCCGACTTCCCCGAACAGGGCCGTGTCCTGCCCGATGGCGATATCTTTCAAGCTTGAAATGATCGATGCGGCCACGGAAAGGTCTACCGCCGGCTCGTTGACCTTCATGCCGCCGGTAACGTTCACGTAGACATCTCTGTCAAAAAAGGGCTTCCCGATTGCCTTTTCGATAACGGCAATGAGGATAAAAAGGCGGTTGACGTCATACCCGAGGGAGAGCCGCTTCGGGATCGAGAAGTTCGTTTTGGGCGTTACTGCCTGCACCTCCAGGATGATAGGCCTCGATCCGGTGATGTAAGGGAAAAGCGCGCTGCCAGAGCCTATATCCCCTCTCTCGGAGACAAAAAACTGCGACGGGTTTTCTATGCTTATGAGCCCCTCTTTTTTCATCTGGAAGATGCCGACCTCGTCGACGGGCCCGTACCTGTTCTTGATGGCCCGCAGCATTCTGTAGGGAAGCATCTTATCGCCTTCGAAATAAAGGACCGTATCCACCATGTGCTCGAGGATCTTGGGGCCGGCGATAGCGCCTTCCTTTGTCACGTGGCCGATGAAGATAAGCGTCGTGTCCATCGATTTCATGGCCATCGTCAATTTCGAAGAGACGTCCTTTATCTGGCTCACGTTCCCGGGAAGCATGGGCAGGCTGCTGTTATAGACCGACTGTATCGAATCGATAATAACGAGGTCATATGCCTTCCCCGATGCGGCCTCTATGATATCGTCCAGCTGGTTTGTGGCGAGGATCGGGAAATTGCCGTTAAGGTTCAGCCTCTTCCTCCGCGAGGCAAGCTGCTTTAATGACTCCTCGCCTGAAACATAAAGGACATTCAGCCCGAGCTCTACCATCCTTGCCGCAATCGCGAAACACAGCGTCGTCTTTCCTATCCCGGGGTCTCCCCCGAGGAGTATCGACGAGCCGGTCGTGAGCCCTCCCCCCAGGACCCTGTCCATCTCTTCGATGCCGAGAACGATCCTCTCTTCGGTGATATCGTCGTCGCTAACAATGACGGGGCTTTTCTTCTCCTGCGATTCCGCCGCCTTGTCGACCTTGAATTCCCTGATCGTGTCCCAGCCCCCGCACCTGGGGCACTTCCCCATCCACTTGAACGTCTCATACCCGCAGGCGTCGCAGACGAACACTACTTTCTTAGCCACCATTCCCCCTTTATTCAGCTTTTAGCTATCAGCTCTCAGCCATCAGCTTAAAAACCTTTTTTGTTTCGGCTGATAGCTGTATGCTGACTGCTGACGGCTATCTGCTATTCACTGCCTTTGCGTGTGCAGCTTGATAAGGTCGTACTGATATTTCATTACTCTCATAAGCGGCTCCTCCGTCTTCGGGAATTCGCGGGCATCCAGCTCAAGGGTTATCATCCCGTCGTATCCGAGCCTCCCGAGCGTGTTTAATAATTTGACGATCGGGAGGTCGCCTTTCCCGAGAAAGAGGTGGCTTTTGTGAAACCCGTGGTCGCTGAGATGGATATTTTTTAACCTGCCTGTTTTGAAGGCGCGGAGAAAGCCCGCGATAATATCATCGCCAAAGGTCCCGAAATGGGTGGTGTCAAAGGTAAAGTAGAGGTTCCTTTCAACGCCGAAATCGACGAGGTCTTTCAGTTCGTTGAGGACAAAGCAGGTGAGCATCAAGCGGGTTCCTGTCCGGGGCATATTTTCCACTGCGAGGAAAACGTCGTCGCATCCCAGCTCTTTTTGAAAGTCCCTTACCTCCCTGAACCACTTAAGGAACTGCACCTCCATAGCATACCACGAAGGCGGATGAAAGTTTACCACCCTGGCGCCAACGGTGCGCGCGATATTGATCGTTCTGGTCAGAATATCGGCCGTTGTTCCCCATGTCTTCATCTTTACAAAAGGGGCATGTATAGAATAGACGGGGAGGATATCAAGGCAGTTCTGGACCCTCTCGAGATAACCGTCGCTGTTGAACTTCATGTCTATCAACAGGTCGCAGCCGTCGAAGCCCGCTTCTTTTGCATAGAAAAAGACGTTTTCAATGGGCAGGTGAAAGAGGCATCCGGTAGAAAAGAGGATCTTCATACCGTTATGATATCCTCATCGTTGTCGGTGATGACCCTGTAGCGCCCCTTCTCCATGATAACCGTGTTTTCAATGCCGCAGGCCCCTTTCCGCGGGAACACCATCTTCGGCTCGATCGCGAAGACCATCCCTTCCTCGATAGGGTACGTATGGGTCGCCGCGATGTAAGGAAACTCCGCGAGCTCGATCCCTATGCCGTGGGCGAGGAAGCGGACCTTGTGCGGTTTGAAGCCGAGATAATATTCCCCGTAGCCCAATCTGTCGGCAAGCTGCTTTGAGTATTCGAAGAGCTCTTTGCTCGTTAAGCCTTCAAGCGCCTTATCGAGCACCCTGTAATGTATCTCCCTGCACGCCTCAAAGGCCTTTGAAAAAAGGTCGGGCATCTTTCCTATGGCGTACATCCTCGTCTGGTCAACCTGGTAACCGTGGTAGCAGATGCCGAAATCGACAAGGACTGGCTCGTTCCTTTTGATCTTCTTCATGCTCGCGCCCACAGGAAACGCAGGGGACAGCCCGAGGCCTCCCATCGGCGAATCGGACTGGCTCACGATGCTCCCTGTCCGCCCGCTCAGGACATGCCAGGTGTAGGCCTCGTAATTCAGCGAGCGGACCCGCAAAAGGCCCTCATGCCCCATGGCCTTCGCGCGGGCCTCCAGCATCCCTCCCAGCTCGATCTCCGTCATTCCTTCGCGCAGGAGCTCCGGCACCAGGGCGTAGACCTTTTTCTGTATCTCCGCGGCCTTTTCCATCAGCGCTATCTCGAAGGGCGACTTGAACTTCCGGACCTCCTTGGTCAGCGGGGATACGTTGATGAATTCCGCATTGCCGAAAAGCTCCTGAAATTTTACGACGTCGTTGTAGGGCACAACATCAAGCTGCATCCCTATCTTCTTCATCGGCTTCAGGTGCCCCGGGATCTCCTTGACGGAGCGCATGGGCATGATCTGCCCGATAGGGGACTCCCTTCGCGCCCTCGATATCTCCCTTTTGACGAACAGGACCGGCTCGTCGTCGACAGGCAAAAAGAGGAGCGAATCCTGCATCGTGCCGGAGAGATAATAGTAATCGATCTTGTAATGAAAAAAGGCCCCGTCCAGAGAGGCCTTTTTCATCAATACCTTTACCTTCGCGATCCTTGCGTCGATCTCTTCTTTTGGCGCGTACTGCATGATACCGGCTACTTGTCTTTCCAGACCGGCTTTCTCTTTTCCATGAAGGCCCCGATCCCTTCCTTGGCGTCGTCCGTGGCCATGCAGCCCTGCAGGTAAATGATCTCCGATGCCTTCAGGGCCTGGAGGAAATCGAGGCTTAAGCCTGCCTTGATCGCCTTTTTCGTCCACATCGCCACCGGCCTGCTCTTGTTCAAATAATCTGCGAGATACTTCTCAACTTCCGCCTTAAAATTCTCCGCAGGCAATACAGCGGTCACGAGGCCAATTGCCTGGGCCTCTTTTGCGTTGATGATCTTGCCTGTCAGGAGGAGCTCGTAGGTCTTCTGGAGGCCGATGATCTTCGGGAACCAGGCTGCAGCCACAGGAGGATAAACACCGACGGCGATCTCGGGCTGACCGATCCTCGCCTTCTCTGATGCGATCACGATGTCGCAGAATGACATAAGCTCGCATCCTCCTCCGAGGGAACGGCCGTTCACCAGCACCACGGTGGTCACATCCATCTCTGCCAGGTGGCGGAACATCCCGTGGAAGACCTCGATCATCTCATCCACCTTGTCAGGCGTATGGTCGGCAACATCGACGCCATCGCAAAATGCCTTCTCGCCGGCGTGGTCAAAGATGAGGAGCTGTACAGCGGGGTCTTTCTTTATCTCTGCGAGCACCTGGTTGATCTCCTTCATCATGACGATGGTCAGCCAGTTTGACGGCGGGACATTGAGCGTGATCGTTGCGGCCTTGTCCTTTTTTTCATATTGAATATGCTGGAATGCCATTGTAATTCTCCTTTCTTTTAGCCCTGTCGTTCAATAAAAAAAGGGGGGCATAACACCCCCCCCTATGGGTTCTTGCTTCGTTACTTCGCCTGCGGTTTGCCGAAGATCTGTTCGAAATATGCCTCATCGTTCAGCGCACCCTTTGCGATAAGCTGGCGGTTCTTGATGAAGTCGATGGTGTCCATACCGGTGATCTTCTTGGTATTGAAGGCGCCGAATCCTGCGAACGCCTCGCCCATCATATTTACTGCCAGCCAGTACCTGTGGTCGTTCTTGACCTGATCCCAGAAGAATTTCTTCTTCTGCCTGACGCCGTCGATAGATTTCATCAGGCATCCGGGGAAGAGGTTTGCGAATACCCAGATAACCCTCTCAACCTCTGCGTCGAGGAGCGAGAAATCGTATTTGTTGTTTTTCAGCTGCTCGTTCACCCATGCCCTGGCATCCTTTGCCTCCTGGCCTGCCTTGGGCTCGCCGTAGACGATCTCGCCGTCTTTTACGTAGGTTTCGGTAATAACCTGCGGGTTCCTTACCCAGTTGCCCTTGTCGTCTTTCAGGACAGGGATCGCCTTTGAGATAAGGTTTTTGGCCTTCATCTTGTATGCCGACCACATCTCGCAGCTTACGCAGTTCCACATTGCATCTTCAGCGGTCAGATACCATGGAAGGAAGTCTGAGGCGCCGCCGACCGGTGCGGAGCCGTGTCTTGGACCCGCCTGTCCGAATATCGCAAGGTCGGATGAAATGGCGATGTCACAGGCAAGGCCGATCTCCTGGCCGCCCGCTACCCTCATGCCGTTGACGCGGCAGATAACCGGCTTCTTGCACATAAGAATGGAGTCTACCATGTTGTTGAAAAGCTCCATATACCAGCCGTATTCTTCCGGTCTCTTGCTGTAGTACTCTGAATACTCTTTTGTGTTGCCGCCTGTACAAAAGGCATTCGGGCCTGTTCCGGTGAAAACCGTTGCAACTACTTCGCGGTCTGTTGAAGAGTTCTCAAAACCTGCGATAACGCCCTTTACCATATCGGTGGTATAGGAGTTATACTGAGCCGGGTTGTTGAGCCTGATCCATGCAGAATAAAGACCCGGTATCACATTGCCCTTAGGGTCCTTCAGGGGCTTCTTTTCATACACTACACAGGGGGCTTCCGTTCCCCAGTGATCCGACCCGTGCCTGCTGTGGTCTTTCATTTCGTGTTCTCTTGGCATCCACTCTAATCCCATATGTTTCCTCCTCTAATGTATTTTATTTAAAAATCGGGTTTCAGGACAACCCTCTTTTCAGGCGAACCTGCCTTGTGTATCTCGTCAAACGTCGCTGCTATAGTGCTCATAGGCCTTACTTCAACAAAGGGGTCGATGACGATCTTCTTGTTCAATACCATGTCGAGGACGATCGGGTAATATTCCGGCAGGCAGCCCCACGTTCCTATCACCTCTGCGTCAAAGGCCATCAGCTTGGAGAACATGTACTCGCTCTTTGCCATTCCAAATCCGACGAGGATCAGCTTCCCGACAAATGAAAGCAGGTCAAGCGCCAGTTCCTGTCCGGCCTTCGTCCCTGTTACCTCAAAGATCTTCCAGCCTGTATTGGCAAGGCCCCTGGATTTTACGAAGTTCCTCCACTCGCCAACGACGTCCTTGTTCGTCTTGTCGAGGGTGCTGATCACGGCATCGCAGCCATAGCCGAGCGCCCTTTCGAGCTTCTTGGGGTTCCTTGCAATGCCGATAACGCTCTTCGCTCCGAGGGCCTTCACGGTCTGCGCCATGTAGACGCCGACCCCGCCGGTCGCGCCGATAACGATCACGTTGTCGCCGGGCTGCAGGTCAGCCCTTTTCGCCGCCTGGTAAGGCGTCGTCACAGCGTCTGCAACAACCGACAGCTGCTCCAGCGCGTACCCTTTTCTGTCGGTTACCAGGCAAAGGTCAACGGTAGGCACCGGGATGTGGCTTGCAAAGCCGCCGTAGACGCCGATCGAGTTTCCGGGCATCTTCTGCGCAAGGCACCTGTTGCCCCTTCCGGTCTTGCAGAGAATGCATTTCCGGCAGGGCATAACCGCGGGGATAATGACCTCTTTCCCTATCCAGGCGGGATCGCCTGCGACCACCACGCCGCTTATCTCGTGGCCAAGGGCCAATGGCGGCTTGCTGACCGTCGGAACGCCGTCATAGAAATATCCAAGGTCGGTATGGCATACACCACACCCTGCGACCTCTACGAGAACCTCGCCCTCTTTCAGTTCGGGAACAGGGATCTCTGCCATGGCAAGCTTTCCGGGTGTAGTCTCTTTTGTTTCTCTGTTAAAAACTGTCGGTTGAACCATCTGCCACTGTTTTATTACCTTCGGTACATCAGCCATTACAACACCTCCTTATATATTTGAAATGGAAAGATGACAGCACCTCTGCCTTTTACGTCATACCGTAACCGCCGTCCACGCACAGAAGCTGCCCTGTTATGTAGCGTGCGTCGTCTGATGCAAAGAATACAAATGCAGGTGCTACATCCTCCGGTTCAGCATATCTGCCGAGGAGAATCCTTTTTACGTAGATCTCTTTCAGCTTCTCGTCTGTAGATATCTTTTCAGTCATATCTGTAGTAACGATGCCGAGGGAGATGACATTCGCCGTAACGCTGAACTTCGCGAGCTCCCTTGCCATTGATTTTGTCATGGATATGACGCCGCCCTTTGCAGCGCTGTAATTGATCTGTCCGATGGTCCCAACAACACCGGCCACAGAGGTTACATTAATGATCCTCCCGTAGTTCTGTTCCATAAAGTATTTTGACGCCGCCTTGACGGTCAGCCAGGGGCCTCTCATCTGGACATTGACAACCTCATCCCAGGTCTCCACCGACATTTTGTGCATCATCGCCGGCTTTGAGATACCGGCATTATTCGCAATAATGTGGATCGAGCCGAAGTTCTGGACGCAGGTCTCGACGATCTTCTGGGCATCGGCATCCTGTCCCACGTCGCCTTTCACTGCCACGGCCTTTCTTCCCATTTTCTTAATCATTTCCACTACTTCGTTGGCGGCCTTTTCGTTCCCTGCGTAATTGACGACGACATTCGCGCCCTCCTGTGCAGAGGCCAGGCTTATCGCCCTTCCCACGCCTCTACCACCGCCTGTAACTACAGCATTTTTGCCCTCTAATTTCATGACGGCCCCTCTCTTTTTTTTTAAATTTGTGAAAATTTTAATAAGACTTATATTATATGTCAAAAAGAATCTATGTCAAGACAAAAAGCATAGTTATTAAGGCAATTTTCACCTCAGTTTTGTATTGCAAATTTTATCAGGATGTTCCATCATTGGAGGAGCTAAAGAAGCTATCAGCAGACAGCATACGGCTTTCAGCTGAGGCAAAAAAGGCTTTAAGCAGCGGTCAGCGGTCAGCATACAGCTATCAGCTGAGGCAAAAAAGGCTTTAAGCTGATAGCTGATGGCTGATAGCTGATTCTTAACAGGAGGTTGCACGATGAGCGTTGTATTGGAAGAATATAAGGACGATGTATTTACGATCACCCTCAACAGGCCGGACAGGAAGAATGCCATGGACTACGACCTGCTCCACGGCATCTACGGGGCGCTGAAAAATGCCGAGGAGCAGAAGGCGCCTTTCGTCGTCATACGCGGCTCCGGGAAGGCGTTCTGCTCCGGCGGGGACATCGTTGCCTTCAAAGAAGCCGAGGATTCCGAAGCCTTGATCGACGCAGAGGCCGGGGTACTTCACGAGGGCATCAGGCTTATAAGGAATATCAATGCTGTTGTCATTGCGGTCATCGAGGGGGTTGCCGTTGGTGCGGGCATAGGCCTGGCCCTGGCGTGCGACCTTTCTATCGCGACCAGAAATACGATAATGAACATGGGCTACAGGCGGATCGGCCTTACGCCTGACGGAGGCGGCAGCATCTTCCTTGCGAGGCTCGTAGGGGCAAAAAGGTTCAACGAGCTCTATCTCTTTTCGAGGAACATCACCATGGCAGAGGCGCAAGGGCTCGGGCTTGTGAACGTCGTCTGCGAAGAGGAAGAGCTGGAGGCAAAGCTCGCGGAGATGATCAAAAATTTGAAGGCCCTTCCCATGGAGACGATAGGCAGCTTTAAAAATCTCGTGAACCATTCGCTCTTTCACGGGCTCGACATACACCTTGACAAGGAAAGGTACTATGTTTCGCAGCTTGGCGGGACCAAGCTCTTCAAACAGAGGCTGGAAGAGTTTTTCAAAAAGAGGTAGCGCGTGAAAGGCCTTTATCTCTTCTCGATCTTCGGCTACATATGCATACTCTGGCTGACGGGCATCTATGTGACACGGAAGTCGAGCTCAACAGAGGCCTACCTCGTCGCCTCCCGCAGCCTCTCCGTGCCTTTTCTTTCGGTGCTCATAGCGGGGACGTGGATCGGCGGCGTATCTATCGTTGGAATGGCCCAGGGTTCGTACATCCACGGCGTGAGCGCCCTGTGGTTCCAGGCAGGCATCTGGATCGCCATGTGCGCCACAAGCGTCCTCCTCTCCAGGATCCTCCAGGGAAAAAAGACATACTCCATCCTCGACGTGGTCGGGGGCCTTTACGACAAGAAAACGGCAAAGCTCGCCGGGATATTGCAGCTCATCTTCTCAATATGGATCGTAACAATGCAGATCGTGGGGGGAGGGGCGATACTCACTGTGATCCTTCAAGGACAGCTTTCATTCCGGGAGGGGATGATACTGACCGCAATAGTATTCACCCTGTACAACGTCATGGGGGGCTTCGTCGCCACCGCTTACACGAACCTCATACATATCGGCGCGATAATATTCGGTATATTCCTGGGAGGCCTCTACGTCGTCTTCAATACAGGCGCCCTGTCGCAGATGGCAAACCAGGCGCACTATTTCAGCCCTTTCGGCGATCTCGGCATCGTCCAGGCGCTGAGCTGGGCATATATCAACTTTACCCTCGGCGTGCTCGCACAGCCCGTCATCAACACCGCATCGTCGGCAAAGACGCCTGAAGAGGGCAGGAAAGGGATCCTTATCGGGAACTTCATATCCATCCCTGTGGTCGTCATGGCAGCGCTCTGCGGCATAGTTGCGAAATACGTTTTTCCCGATATCCCATCCATCTCGGCGTTGCCCGCCCTTCTCAACATCGTGCCGCCCTTCATTGCCGTCTTCTTCCTCCTCAGCATGTGGGCGCCGCTTATGAGCTCAGGCTCGCCCTTCCTGATGGGCGCCACAACCCTCGCGATAAAAGGGTATATAGCGCCTGCCCTGAACATCACCAACGACAGGGTCCTCCTCCTTGTTTCAAGGCTTACCACGCTCTTGATAGGCGCGGTTTCTCTTCTCCTGGGTTTTTTTGTAAAAGAGATATTGAGGGAGGTCACGTGGATAGCGGTCCTTTTGAGCGCCATCGTCTACATCGTCTTTATCGGCTGGGCATGGAAGCAGGTCCATAGCCTTTATGCGTTCCTTTCGCTGCTGGGGACCATCGCCATCCTGATACTTTCTTTTGCCTTCGGCAGCTACAAGGTGCTTCACCCTGTATGGCCCGTCACGCTCTACATATTCATCATCATGGGCATCGGGGTGCTGACAAGAGAACGGTGCAGGGGGCAAGAACCATGATTATTCCCCCCCTCTCCCTGGCCCTCTCCCGCAACTCGATGCTGGATGCTTGATGCTGGTTACCCGTCACCGGTTGCTGGATTCTGGATGCTTGATACTGGTTTGGACAAGCATCGAGAAACGAGGGACAAGGTTTTCACCTTTCACAGTATCAACTGGAGGGGATAACCAGGTACCCGCAAGAATAAATTTACAAGGAGGGTTTACATGGACTTAGTCGGAAGGGTCAAGGCCATTATTCTTAAACCAAAAGATACATGGGAGCAGATTAAAGGAGAGGAGACAACGATCAAGGATCTGTACATGTCCTATGCGGCGATCCTCGCGATCATTCCGCCTGCCGCGACCTTCATCGGATGGTCGGTCGTCGGCATGTCCTTCATGGGCATGAGCTACAGGGTACCCCTTGCAAACGGCCTCGGCTACGCAATCTTCCATTACGTGTTGTCCCTCGTTGGCATTTATGCTGTGGCCTTCATCATCGATATGCTGGCGCCGAACTTCGGCTCTCAAAAGAACATGACCGGCGCCATGAAGGCCGCCGTCTATGCGAACACCCCGATCTGGATCGCAAGCGTCTTCTTTATCATCCCTTCTCTTTCACCGATCGTTATGATCGCCTCCCTGTATTCACTCTACCTGCTCTACCTCGGCCTCCCCGTCCTCATGGAAACCCCGAAAGAGAAGGTGGTGGGGTACATCATCGTTGTCATCGTCGCGAGCATCATCGTCTTTTACCTCACCGGCATGATCGCCCGCGTCGTTATACCGAGCAGGGGAGTGATGATTCCGTGAGAAACAGCTCACAGCTTTCAGCCATCAGCAAACAGCTTAAGGCTTTTTTTGCTTAAGCTGACGGCTGTCTGCTGATAGCTGTCTGCTGATAGCTGTGAGCTGATCCTTTAGTTACCAAAGACCGATCCTTTTTACTTTAAATTATATCAACACACTGACGTGTTAAGACAACGGCGTTCCGGGAATCGTGAACGCCGTTTTTTTGATTGGAACAGACGCCGGCGTCTTCAACCGCTGTACGGATGAAGGCGCCGGTCTTATTTTACAAGGAGGTGTGCAGTGAAAAAGTTATTGACGGGTGTGTTGCTGTTGGTACTTATTATCGCACTGACCGGGGCGGTATTCGGCGCGGAGCAGGAAAGCGCGTCAGCGCCGGTGCCTCAGGCAGCATCCCAGGCTGATCCTTCCACCCAATCTCCGCCTGCCAGGAACGACACGGGCGATACGGCGTGGCTCCTCATATCCACTGCGCTTGTCATGCTGATGACGCCGGGCCTCGCCTTTTTCTACGGCGGCATGGTGGGACGGAAGAATGTGCTCGGCATCCTCATGCAGGGTTTTATTATCCTTTGCGTTGTCAGCGTTCAGTGGGTCCTCTTCGGCTACAGCCTCTCATTCGCCCCGGGGAAAGGGTTCTGGGGCAGCCTTGAGTGGGCCGGCCTCCGGGGAGTGGGCTTGGCCCCGTATCCGGATTATGCCGCCACCATACCGCACCAGCTCTTTATGATATTCCAGATGATGTTCGCGGTCATCACGCCTGCCCTCATAATCGGCGCCTTCGCGGAGAGGATGAAATTCTCCGCATTCCTCATTTTCATGGTCCTCTGGTCGACGTTCGTCTATGATCCCGTGTGCCACTGGGTGTGGGGAGTGGGCGGATGGCTTAAGGAGCTTGGCGCCCTCGATTTCGCAGGCGGTACGGTCGTGCATATCAACGCCGGCATCGCAGCGCTGATGACCGCGATATTCATCGGGAAGAGGCGGGGAAGCACGCAGAAGGCGATCCTGCCGCACAACCTTCCCTTCACCATACTCGGGACGGCGATGCTGTGGTTCGGATGGTTCGGGTTCAACGCCGGCAGCTCGCTCGGCGCCAACGAGATCGCCGTCAATGCCTTTGTCGTCACCAATACCGCTGCGGCGGCGGCGGGCTTGAGCTGGGCATTGCTCGACTGGGCCTTCCATGAGAAGCCGACCGTTCTCGGAACCGCGACAGGGGCTGTTGCCGGGCTTGTTGCCATAACGCCGGCGGCGGGGTTCGTGAGCGCACTCTCCGCCATCGTAATCGGGATCTTTGTAAGCATCTTCTGCTATATGGCGGTAACGATCATAAAACCCAGACTGGGCTACGACGACGCCCTTGACGTCTTCGGCGTCCACTGCGTCGGCGGCATATGGGGAGCGCTGGCAACAGGGCTTTTTGCCTCGAAGGCGGTCAACCCCGCGGGGGCCGACGGGCTCTTTTTCGGCAACCCGAAGCAGTTCGTTGTCCAGTTGATCGCCGTTGCAATAACCCTCGCATACAGCTTTGTCGTCAGCCTCATCATCTATAAGCTGATCGATGTTGTCATGAAGGTCAGGGTAAAGGAAAAAGACGAGGTCATGGGCCTTGACCTCACGCAGCACCACGAAAACGCCTACACGATCCTGGAATAAGAAGGAGGTATTTAGCATGAAATTAATAATAGCGATAATAAAGCCTGACAGGCTGGAGGCGGTCAAGCAGGAGCTTTATAAGGCTGAGGTGAACCTCATCACCGTCAACGAGGTCCTCGGACATGGCCGCCAGATGGGTGTGGCCGAGGTATACCGCGGGGTCAGGGAGATGGGTAACCTCCTCAGGAAGATACGCCTCGAGATAGCCGTCAACGAAAGCTTTGTGGAGCCCACGATCAACGCCATCGTAAAAGGCGCCCAGACCGGGAATATCGGCGACGGGAAGATATTCGTCCTCGACCTCGTCGAGTGCGTAAGGATACGCACAGAGGAGCACGGAGGAGAAGCGATAGGGTAAAAAATCCGTGAGGCGTGAGGCGGAAGGCGTGAGGCGAGAAAAACAAAATCTGTTAATAAGATTGCCGGTGAAATGTAGCTTTCGATATTCGGATTCCGGATTCCGTTTTGGATTTCTATATAGATATACTATATACGAATTACGGCAATGGAGTTAACAAACGCAAGGGTTTTTTACTTTAAAATAGTAGCAGCACGCGTATCAACATATGCACGTCGATGTGCATGTCTTTTATCCCTCACCGACCTTCGAGGGAATCTTTAAAACCCCGAACGACGTAGTTCAAAAAGTCAACGCCAGGGAAGCATATATGAAAGAGCCAAAAAGATCGAAGACATCGTTCAGGTGGAATGGAGCAGCAACGTCGGCAGATATCGACAACGTAGCCCGCCTCGTAAAAAAGAACAACATCCGGATCGTTGATCTCAAATTCAACGACCTGCCCGGATTATGGCAGCATTTCTCCATCCCGACGGCAGAGCTGACAGAGATCGACGACCCCATGACGAGCATCTGGGAGGAAGGGATCGGCTTCGACGGCTCCTCGATCAGGGGATTCCAGAAGATCCAGGAATCAGACATGATACTCCTGCCTGATCCCAAATCGGCCGTTGTAGACCCTGTCTGTGAAATACCGACGCTGAGCATCCTCTGCGATATCTATGACCCCATCACCAGGAAGCCCTACACGCGCGACCCCCGTTACGTCGGGAAAAAGGCAGAGGCGTTCCTGAAGACAACGGGCTTTGCCGATACAAGCTTTTACGGCCCCGAATATGAATTTTTCCTTTTCAACGACATCCGCTTCGACCAGACGGAGAACTGCGGCTATTACTTTATCGACTCCGACGAGGGCGAATGGAACTCGGGAAGGGACGAGAAACCGAACCTCGGATACAAACCGCGATACAAAGAAGGGTATTTCCCGGTCCCACCCCATGACTCGATCCAGGACCTGCGGAGCAAGATGACACTCAAGATGCTCGAGACAGGAATTAAAGTTGAGGTCCACCACCATGAGGTGGCGACAGCGGGGCAATGCGAGATCGACATGAAGTTCAGTTCCCTCGTGAAGATGGCAGACCAGTGCCTCATGTACAAATATATCGTCAAGAACATGGCGAAGCAGAACGGCATGGTGGCGACGTTCATGCCGAAGCCCCTTTTCGCGGACAACGGTTCGGGCATGCACACCCACATATCCCTCTGGAACAAAGGCGAGAACATCTTCTATGACGCGAAGGGATACGCGGGGTTGAGCAAGCTGGGCAGATATGCCATCGGCGGCCTGCTCAGGCACGCACCTGCCCTTCTGGCATTCTGCGCGCCGACCACCAATTCATACAAGAGGCTCGTCCCCGGCTACGAGGCCCCCGTCAACCTTGTCTATTCAGCGCGGAACCGGTCAGCGGCGGTCAGGATACCCATGTACTCGGAGAACCCCAAGGCCAAGAGGGTCGAATTCAGGCCTCCTGATGCAACATGCAACCCCTACCTCTCCTTCTCGGCGATACTCATGGCCTGCGTCGACGGCATTATCAACAAGATCGACCCCGGCGAACCGGCAGACGTGAACACCTATCACCTTCCGCCCGAAGAGGCGGCAAAGATACCTACAGTTCCCGGCTCGCTCGAGGAATCCATTGCCGCCCTCGAAAAGGACCATGCGTTCCTGCTGAGGGGAGATGTCTTCACGAAAGATGTCATTGATGTATGGATAGAGTACAAGCGAGAGGCAGAGATAGATCCCGTGCGCCTTCGCCCGCACCCGTATGAGTTCTATCTCTATTTTGATATGTAGGGCTGCTTGAAACCCCCTATTCCCCCGGTAACCCCCCACACCATACCTTCCAACCGGGGGGATGGGGTTCTCCTCCCGTGCAGGGCGGATCGGCGGTGCAAATGAACACAGGGAGTTTTGGATGAAAAACAAGATCCTTATAGTCAAGCACGCAGAACATGAGGGCCCGGGGCTGGTCGGGGACGCGCTTCGCTCTGATGAGTGGGAATTTGAGACCGTAGAGCTCGAAAAGGGGGAGGCCCTGCCGGAAGACCTCCGGAAGATAGCCGCCGTCATTCTGCTTGGCGGGCCCATGAATGTCTACGAGGTGGAAAAATTTCCCTTCCTGAGCGAGGAAGAAAAGCTCATCCGGAAAGCCCTTGTCGAAGAAGTTCCCTTCCTTGGCATCTGTCTCGGCGCCCAGCTTCTGGCTAAGACCTGCGGCGTAAAGATTTACAAAGCACCGGAAAAAGAGATAGGATGGTATAGGATCAAAACAACAAAGGGGGGCAAAGGGGACATGCTTTTCAGGCATCTCCCGGAGCGCATGGCGGTATTCCAGTGGCATGAAGATACATTTGAAATACCCGATGGCGGCACGCTGCTGGCAACGGGCGAACATTGCAAAAACCAAGCATTTAAGGTAGGGAGCAACGCCTACGGCCTCCAGTTCCACGTTGAGGCAACTCCGGACATGGTTAGGAAATGGATGGAGGATGAAAAAGATAAAAAAGCTGCCCTGAAAGCGCTCAGCGACGCGGCAAGAGTGGAAAAGGCCTTTCTCAGGCACGCGGGGCGGTTTCTGGATAATTTTAAAAAGATCATTGAATCATCGTTGCGGATCAGGAACGTAATAGATATCTTTATAGAAGACGGGAAAAAGCGCCGGCAAAAGAAGCACCCGCTGTGGTGGGACAGAGAAAAACATGCCTTTACGTAAGGACTAATATATGGACCAGATATCTGCAGGATTGAACATCACCATATTTTTTTGCCGGCAACTGGATATCAACCAGGACAAAAACAGGCGCGCCATCGAGAAGGGGCTCGGCCCGCGGGTTAGGTTCTTCCCCCTGCCCTGCAGCGGCCGCATAGAGCCCCTGCATCTCCTGCGGGCGTTTGAATCGGGGGCGGATATGGTCTATCTCATTGCCTGTCCCGAGGGCGCCTGCCGGTACCGCGAAGGGAACCTGCGGGCGAAAAAGCGCGTTCAATATGCACAGAAGCTGATCGAAGAGATCGGGCTCGAAGGCGCGCGCATAGAGCTGATAAATAAGACGGAGGCAATGCCTGCCAACATCGGCGCAATAGCAAAGGAATTGCTTGCCCGTGATGCGAAGGTAAGTACCTCAGCGGTAAGGAGCAATGTGGTAGCGAGCTTCATTGAGAAATAGCATCTTCATTTAGGGGCGACGTGAGCAATATTTTCTAGCGAGTTCACGAGTGAGAGGGGGAGGCTCCACGAGCTTTGCTTGTGGAGGGGGCGACGTGAGCCCCATTAATTTGTAGCAAGGAGTGAGAAAATGATAACTGCAGAAAGAAAGCCCCTGGCCGAGATCAAGGCAATGCTTGCGCCTTACAGGAAGATCCTCGTGGTGGGCTGCGGGACCTGCGTTGCCGAATGCGCCTCCGGAGGAGAAAAGGAGGTCGGCCTCCTCGCGTCCGCGCTGCGCATGGACGCGCAGATAGAGGGGCGCACGATCGAGGCGCATGAGATGACCATAGACCGCCAGTGCGTCTACGAATTCATCGACAAGCTCACGGAGGCCGTGGGCAGGTACGATGTAATCCTTTCCCTCGGCTGCGGTGCAGGCGTCCAGGCCGTGGCAGAGGTATTCCCGAAGACCCCGGTCGTCCCGGCCCTGAACACAACCTTCATCGGCGAGACGAAAGAGCCCGGCCTGTGGGTGGAGAACTGCCGCGCCTGCGGCGACTGCAAGCTTGGTTATTTCGCCGGCGTCTGCCCTGTCACGCGCTGCGCAAAAGGCCTTTTCAACGGGCCCTGCGGCGGCTCGAAGAACGGCGCCTGCGAGGTCGACCCCGACTCCCCCTGCGCGTGGCAGCTTATCGTCGAGCGCCTTGACAGTGCAGGCCGCAGCGACCTCCTGGAGGCGATCTACCCCCCTGCGGACTGGTCAAAGCAGCAGGGTAAGGGGCCCAGGAAAATAGTAAGGGAGGACCAGAGAAGTGAAAGCTGAGAGCAATCTGAAAAATGTCCTGACGCAACACAATTTTGCCGTTACTGCCGAATGCGGTCCTCCAAAAGGGGCTGATCCCGTGGTCATACAAAAAAAAGGCGATATTCTGAAGGGCTACGTGGACAGCGTCAACGTGACGGACAACCAGACCGGGGTGGTCCGCTTAAGCAGCATGGCCGCCTGCGCCATTCTCAAGCAGGAAGGGCTTGACCCTGTCCTCCAGATGGTAACCCGCGACCGGAACCGCATAGCCCTCCAGTCGGATGTTCTCGGGGCATCATCGCTCGGCATCAGGAACATCCTCTGCCTTTCGGGAGACCATCAATCCTTTGGAAATCAGCCACAGGCAAAAGGCGTATTTGATATCGACTCCATACAGTTTATCCAGGCCGTACGCAGGATGAGGGACGAGGGCCTGATCATCGGCGGAGAAAAGCTTTCAGAGCCGCCGCGGCTTTTTATCGGCGCCGTGGCAAACCCCTTTGCCGATCCCTTCGACTACCGGGTCGTCCGGCTCGGCAAAAAGGCCGCTGCAGGGGCCGAGTTCATCCAGACCCAGTGCATCTACAACCTGAAGCGCTTCGCGGAATGGATAAGGCAGGTCCGCGACAGGGGCCTCGACAGGAAGGTGTACATCCTTGGCGGCGTGACACCGCTGAAATCGGCTCGTATGGCTGAATATATGAGCAGGCAGGTAGCCGGGATGGACGTGCCCGACAATATCATAAGCCGGATGAAGGGCGTTGACCCAAAGAACCAGCGCCGGGAAGGCATCGCGATAGCCGTCGAAACCATTATGGCGCTGAAATATATGGAAGGGGTTCACGGCGTCCACATCATGGCCATCGAATGGGAAGATGTCGTCCCCCAGATCGTGGAAGAGGCCGGGCTCTATCCCAGGCCAGAGACCTCAAGGGAGTAGCATAATGCCGCCTAAATATCACATTGAGACATCCCAGGCGCCGAACCGGTATCAGAAGATAACCCGCTCGGGCATCATCGCCTGGGAAGAGGGGTGCCTGAAGTGCGCCCGCTGCGTAAAAAAGGACTGCGTCTACCAGGTGTACGAAAAGCGGGGCCTCGATGACCGCCAGATGCTCGATTCACTGGACAGCGCCTGCATGGACTGCTTCCGCTGCGTCCAGAACTGCCCCAACAGGCTCATCCATAAAGGCCTTAACCCTTCCTACAAGGCGCTTGGCGACCACTACTGGACCCCGGAGATCATATCGGGGCTATGGTTTCAGGCGGAGAGCGGCCGCATACCGGTTTCAGGCGCAGGCTACGGAGGGCCCTTCTCCGGCCCGGGCTTCGACGCCATGTGGACGGATATGTCCGAGATCGTCCGGCCCACAAGGGACGGGATCCACGGGCGCGAATATATAAGCACCACCGTCGACATCGGCCGCAAGGCCATGTCCATCGAGTTCGGCCCCGGCGGCGAGATCGCCTCCCCGGCGCCGCCTCTCGTTGAGATACCCTTGCCGGTCATCTTCGATATGCTGCCCTGGTCTCCACCGGGAGACAATATCCCGCTTGCATTCCTCTATGGCGCGAGGGCGCTTGGCACCTTTGCCGTCGTCAGGCAGTCGGGCATCAACCCCGCAACAAGGGAATTCCTTCCCCATGCCATCATCTATGTCGACGGGAATCCCGGTAGCCTGAAGGAAAAGTTGCTCTCTTCCGCGCGGATCATCGAGATCCCCGACGGAAAAGACGCCATAGCGCTGCAGCAGAGGTTCAAGTCAATAAATCCCGCACTCGTCGTCATGATAAGGCTGCGGCCCGGCCCAAAGATCACGGAGCGCGCGCTTGCGCTCATTGAGCAGGGCGCCGAGGTCCTCCACCTCGCCGCTGACGAGTATGGCCTTGAAGAAGGCAGCGAACCGCTGTTCATCAAAGAACGGGTAAAAGAGGTCCACCTTCACCTCGTGGACAAAGGCGCAAGGGACCAGGTTACGATCATCGGCGGCGGAGGCATCGCTATGGCGGAGCACATGGCGAAGCTCATCATCTGCGGCGCCGATGCGCTTTCGATCGATATACCGCTCCTCGTGGCAATGGAATGCAGGGTATGCAGGCGGTGCAAAGAGGGGATCGCATGCCCCGTTGAGCTTGATGGCGTGGACCCCGTGTGGGGCTCTCTCCGCATTGCAAACCTGATGGCCGCGTGGCACAGCCAGCTCCTTGAAATACTCGGCGCCATGGGCATCCGCGAGGCAAGGCGCCTCCGCGGCGAGATGGGGAGAGCCATGTTCTTCGAGGATCTCGAGCGTGAGATCTTCGCGACAATGGGCAAGAGAGGTTAAAGTATGGCGACAGATCATTTCCAGTTTCCTGAGATCAGAAGGGCCCCAAGCCGCTTCCGCAACGCCCTCGGCAAATACCGCATCACGATAACCAGGGCGTGCACCAACTGCGGGTTGTGCGTAGGGCTTTGTCCCTATGGCGTATACCGCGCCGGCTCAAAACGGCCGAAGCCGTCGGACGAGCATCTCTGCCTCGGCCCTTCCTGTTCAAAAAACGATTTCTATTGTATGGGCCGCTGTCCCGAAAAGGCGATCCATATCCGCCCGAACCCTTCGTTCGAAGTGCTTGGCGACAGGCGCTGGCCCGCGGAGCTCCTCGCCGGCACGTGGCACATGGCGGAGACAGGGGCTGTCCCGCACCAGGACCTGGACTACAAGACAGGCAGCTCCGGCGGCGGCTTCGACAAGATACGGTTTATCCTCCCGAAAAAAAACGGCAACGGACGCACCGACGAAGAGGCGGACATCTCCACCGCCATTGAATTGAACCGCTCAGGCGACTCCCGCCCAAAGGTAACCATCCCGGTGCCGCTCTATCTCGGCGGCATGTCCTTCGGCTCTGTGAGCATCGTGACCATGCTCTCCCGCGTTCGGGCCGCAGCGGCGCTGGGCACATTCTGCTGTACCGGGGAAGGCGGCTATCCCGAGGAGCTGATGGACTACGACGACCATATCATCACGCAGGTCGCAACGGGCCTTTTCGGCGTGCGGGAAGAGACGATCAGGCGCGTCCGCATCGTGGAGTTCAAATACGCGCAGGGCGCGAAACCGGGGCTCGGCGGGCACCTCCTCGGCGACAAGGTGACGCCCCGCGTGGCGCAGATGCGCGAGGCGGTGGCAGGAAGCGCCTTGTTCTCCCCGTTCCCGTTCCACAGCGTATACTCTGTTGAGGACCATAAAAAACACGTGGACTGGATCAAGGAGATCAACAAAAAGGCCCTCCTGTCGGTCAAGGTGTCCACGCCGACCGACGTCGATATGGTCGTTGTGGGCAGCTATTACGCAGGTGCGCACATCGTCCAGCTCGACGGCAGCTACGGCGGAACAGGCGCCGCGCCCGATATTGCAAAGAAGAACATCGCCATGCCCATCGAGTACGCGCTGCCCAAGGTCCACAAGTTCCTCCTCGCCGAAGGGATAAGGGACAAGATCACTATTATCGCCAGCGGCGGCATCAGGTCGGCATACGATATGGCAAAGATCATTGCCATGGGGGCCGATGGGGTCTGCCTCGGAACGGCGGACCTTGTGGCGCTCGAATGCATCCGCTGCCACCACTGCGAGTCAGGCCGGGGCTGCGCCCGCGGCATCGCCACGACCGACGAGGAGCTTACCGGCCTTATGGAGCTTGAATGGGGCACCCAGCGCATCATCAATATGTACAGCGCGTGGCGCGCCCAGCTCGTCAGCATCCTCGGGCGGCTCGGCATGAAAAGCGTCACGGAGCTCGTGGGGCGCTTCGACGTCATTGCACATTTGGACTACATAAAGCAGGAAGAGATAGAAGGAGAACTGGACTGAATGCCAATCCTAAACCCGATAAAGGCCGTAAGGCGTAAGGCGTCAGGCGATTTAACCCCTTACGACTCACGACTCACGGCTTACGACCGTATTAAAGATATACTAAGGCGTGAGGAGAAGAAGATCGCTCATGGTTCATTGCTCATGGCTCATGATAAATCGTACACATCAACAACATTCCCTCTCCCTTTGAGGGAAAGGGTCACATCAACAACATTCCCTCTCCCTTTGAGGGAAAGGGTCACATCAACAACATTCCCTCTCCCCTGGCGGGAGAGGGTCAGGGTGAGGGGGAATGAAGGGACACAGCAAACTCAATGAAAAGGAGTAAAGGTATAACGCACCATGAAAAATAAATCGTCAGCGCAGTCTATCATCGATTCCCGCCGTCATCTCCGGGATGGGGCAAGGGCCATGGGCCGCCCGCGCGTGGATGCCGAAGAGGGAGGCTGCGGAGTCACAGGCTTTGCCTGCAACATCCCCGTGAGCGGACGGCATATCTTTGAGCCGTCGGTCCAGATGCACAACCGCGGCAACGGCAAGGGGGGCGGGCTTGCCGCCGTCGGCCTCACGCCGGCAAAACTGGGCGTCGATCAAAAGACGCTCGATGAGGATTTTCTTCTCCAGGTCGCTCTCCTCGACGAAACCGTGGCGCCGGAGATGGAAGAGCGGTTCATCCGCCCGCATTTCAGGGTCGACCACGAGGCCTTCGTCGATACCGTCGATGACTACAGGGACATCCCCGGCCTCGATGTAAAGCCTCCCGCAGTGAAGCGCTATTTTGTCCGCGTCAAACCGGATGCCCTCGCCCGTTTCCGGAAAGAAAGGAACCTCGCGATGCTCCCTGAAGACAAGGCCGAAGAGGAATTCATCTACCAGAACACCTACCGGCTCAACCTCGCCCTTTACAGCTCCCTCGGCGAGAAACGGGCCTTTGTCCTTTCCCACGGCCGGGACATGATGATACTCAAGATCGTCGGCTATGCCGAGCAGGTTGCGCAGTATTATAAGCTCGACAATTTCGATGCCCATATCTGGATCGCCCACCAGCGCTACCCGACCAAGGGACGCGTATGGCATCCCGGAGGCGCCCACCCCTTCATCGGGCTCGACGAGGCCCTCGTACATAACGGCGATTTCGCAAACTACTACTCTGTAACGGAATACCTGAAACAGAGGAATATCTACCCTCTTTTTCTTACCGACACGGAGGTATCGGTGCAGATCTTTGACCTTTTGAACAGGGTCTACGGATATCCCCTCGAGTACATCATCGAGGCGCTGGCGCCGACAGCGGAGATGGACTTCGACCACCTGCCGGAAGAGAAGCAGCGCGTCTACAGGCAGATCCAGGCAGCGCACATCCATGGATCGCCCGACGGGCCGTGGTTTTTCATCATCGCCCGCAAAGATGTAAAGAACAGGCAGTGCCAGCTCATAGGCATTACCGACACGGCTATGCTGAGGCCGCAGGTCTTCGCGATCCAGAAAGGCGGCGTTGAGATAGGCCTGATCTGCTCCGAAAAACAGGCCATCGATGCAACCCTTGAGAGCCTCTCCAGGGAGGACCCCCGCTTCGGAACCGTTGCCGACCATTACTGGAATGCCCGCGGCGGCAGCTACACCGACGGCGGCGCCTTCATCTTCACGGTCAGCGGATCGGGCAACGGACAAAAGAGCCTCACCTGCAGCGACAAATTCGGCAGGCAGATCGATGTTCCCCGCGATCAAAGGCCCTGCGACCTCACAAAGAAGCTTCCTCTCATAAGGCTCGAAAGAACCTTCCAGGCGGGTTTAAGAAAAAAACTTGGGACAGGAGATGTTGAAGGGCTCTTTGCTGCGCTTGCAAAAGGACTGCCCGGGTGGGATTACAGCCTCACAAGTTCGGTTTTTGCAAAGCTCAGGGGCCTCGCGAAAGACGATGCGCTGAAAGGAAATGCGATCCGGCTCCTTACGCTCTTCCTTGACCGGCATTATCCTACAGGGAAAAAGAGGCGCCGCTCGATCCTGCAGATGGCAACGGAAACGCTGCGTTCAATGTTCAATGCCGTCCCCCTCCTGGACGATACGCCTGCGGGATGCTTTGTACGGATAAACTTTGAAAAGAGACAGGGCCTCCGTCCGCCTCTTTCCGGGGAAGAGGTTCTCGTCGCGGATGCCGCCGGGTTTCCGCCGGAAGGGGATGACTCCTTCGCGCGGCTCATCTCCGGGGCATACGGGCTGGGCTGGAAAAGGTTTATCTGCTTCGGCCACCGCGGCCAGCGCTTCCTCGGCTGCGGCTTCGGGCCTGAAACAGACGGCGTGCGCATCGATGCATACGACTCAACGGGGGACTACCTCGCGTCGGGGATCGACGGCCTCGAGATATACGTCCACGGCAACGCGCAGGACCAGCTCGGGCAGATCCTGAAGCGGGGAAAGCTCGTCGTTTACGGCGACGTGGGGCAGACGTTCATGTACGGGGCAAAAGGCGGCGAGGTCTACGTCCTCGGCAATGCCGCCGGGAGGCCCCTTATAAACGCCGTGGGAAGGCCGCGGGTCATCATCAACGGCACGGCCCTTGACTTCCTCGCCGAATCGTTCATGGCGGGAGACCCCTATAACGGGGGAGGCTTCGTGATCGTGAACGGCCTGGCATTTGATGACTGCGGACGCGTCATCCCGCAGGATACCCCCTACCCGGGGTCGAACCTCTTCTCTCTCGCGTCAGGCGGGGCCATATTCATCAGGGACCCCTACAAAAAGATCGTTCCCGAACAGTTGAACGGCGGGCAGATATTGCCCTTCGACGAACGCGACTGGGAGCTTGTCCTTCCCTACCTGAAAGAAAATGAGCGGCTCTTCGGTATCTCCATCAACAGGCACCTGCTCACCGTTGACGGAAAACGCCGGAAGCCAGGGGAGGTCTATCGCACCATCGGCGCCGTAAAGCTTTCGGTACTCGCGAGCAGCGCTGTGGCAATGAATGAAGAGTGGGTGACAGGAAAGAGCGTCGAAGGGGTGCCGGATATTTTATTTCACCACGACACGCATTATACTAAGATATAATGTTCCGGGGGCTTTATGAATGATCTTGGTTTTCTCCGTGAAGTGGAGAAGGCTACAGGCGAAAATATCTCTGCATGTTATCAGTGCTACCGGTGCACTTCCGGCTGTCCTGTCGTCGCCGATATGGATATTTACCCTCACAGGATCATACGCCATATAATCCTCGGCAACAAAGACAGGGTGCTCGGATCGAAAACGATCTGGACATGCCTCCAGTGCACGACATGCAGCGTGCGGTGCCCCAACGACATAGACGTTGCCCGCGTCTTTGACGCCCTCAGGAAGATATCTGTACGGGAAGGGAAGATGGCGGAAAAGGACGCTTGGCGCTTTGACGAGATCTTCCTCGAAAGCGTTGAGAGGCACGGCAGGCTGAACGAGCTGGAGGCGATCCTCCGGTACAAGATCGGCAAAAAAGACCTCTTCAGCGACACGAAGATGGGCATGGGGATGATGAAGAAAGGTAGGATGGGGCTGCTTCCGCACAATATCAAGGACAGGAAGGGGATGAAGGAGATATTTAGGAAGATAGAGGGTAAGAAGGTGAGAGGGTGAGAAGGAATTGCATTGCCTCCGCGGGCTGGTGCTTCAACGGAGAGAAAAGCTGTATCAATACCCAATCACCAATAACCAAGGTCCAATTAATCACCAATACCCAATATTCAATCACCAAACAAGAACTTTCGGTATGGTTTCCCGTTTGGGTATTCGGTCATTGGTTATTGGGTATTAATTGGTGATTGATGTTTGATTATTGGGTATTCTATATTCGATATAGGAACTGCGGCAGGAGAGATACACATTGGTAACGTTGACCTACTATCCAGGATGTTCTTTGAAAACGTCAAGCCGGTTCTATGAGGAATCGTTCAGGGCCGTTTTCTCTTTCTTCGGGATTGAATTCAAGGAGCTTGAGGACTGGTCGTGCTGCGGCGCATCGGCGGCGCACACGATCGATGAGCTGCTCGGCCATGCGCTGGCCGGAAGGAACCTTGCGCTTGCAGAACGCGAAGGGCGCCACCTCTTCGCCCCCTGCTCCGCCTGCTACAACCGCTCATTGATAACAAACACAAAGATCAGGGAGGACAAAGGACTGAGGGAAGAGGTCAATAAGATGCTCTACCCTCTTCAATGCACCGGCGCCGTAGAGGTGAAGAATATCATTGAGGTGCTGCACGACCATGCGGGCATCGAAATGATCGCGCAACGTATTGCCTATGACCTCTCTTCGATCAGGGTCGTTCCCTATTACGGGTGCGTCCTTACTCGCCTCATGAAGATGGGCGCCTTCGACGACAAAGAGGACCCGACAAGCATGGACAGCCTCATCTGGTCAACGGGCGCGGAGCTTGTAAGCTGGCCGTACAAGATGGAGTGCTGCGGCGCAAGCAAAACCCTTACCAACAAGGATATGACGTTGAAGCTATCGGCAAAGATCATGGACATGGCCGTTTCCCTGGGCGCAGACGCCGTTGTGACCCCCTGCCCCTTGTGCCAGTTGAACCTCGACCTCCTGCCGTATCTCGGCAGGGGAGAAAGGAATGTTCCGGTGCTCTTTCTCACCGAGGTCCTTGAACTTGCGTTCTTCGGCGCATTGAAAGGGACAGGCTCGCATATCATACCCGTTGATGAAATTGTGAAGAAGGTGAAAAGAAAATGAAGTACATCTTTTTCGCAGAAACCTGTCGGTATTGTTTCCCGTTTGGGTATTCGGTCATTGGGTATTGGGTATTAATTGGTGATTGATGTTTGGTTATTGGTGATTTGAGATTGGATATGTAATTCATAAAAGAGATACCTGTGAATAATATTGATTTGACAGAAAAACTCACTTTCATAGGAACTCATGATCCCGAAGGGGCGGAGAGGCTGAAGAGGCTTCTCGGCAGGAAGGATACGCTGAACACGGGGAACGTGTACGGGGAGCGCTTTACGGACAGGCAGTTCTCCCTTGTTTTTGCACCCCTCCTTGCCGCTGCCTTTGAGAGGGCAAAAATACTGGAGGCGCTGCCGGAACAGGGCGAAACCATACCTGCCCTTTCAGAAAAGCTCGGCATGGAGAAGAAAAAGGTATTCGACCACCTCAAGGAGCTTGTGCGAAAGAACCTCGTTGAGATGGCAGGACACAGGGACAGGGATGTGATCTTTAGGAGGAAGAGGATATGAAAATGAGGAGCATTGGCGCCGGGCTCTTCCCCGCAAACGCGCTCTGCATTAATAACCAATCACCAATAACCAAGCTCCAATTAATCACCAATACCCAATATACAATAACCAAACAGAGACTTGCCGGTATTGTTTCCCGTTTGGGTATTCGGTCATTGGTTATTGGGTATTAATTGGTGATTGATGTTTGGTTATTGGTGATTCTGTGTTCGCTATACGGTATACGAAAAGGATTTAATAATTATACCGGAAAGGTTATTTAAGGTTATGACAGAGAAGGTTGGCAAGGTTCTCGTGATCGGCGGCGGCATCGCAGGGATGGAGGCGTCTCTCAATCTTGTCGAGGCGGGCTACAGGGTGTACCTCGTCGACGAGAAGCCGAACATCGGCGGCAAGATGTCGCAGCTCGACAAGACGTTCCCCACCAACGACTGCTCCATGTGCATCATGGCGCCGAAGCTCGTGGAGGTGGGAAGGAACCCGAACATCGAGCTCCTCATGAACTCCGATGTCGCGGCCCTCGACGGCGTGCCGGGCAACTTCACCGTCACGCTGAAGCGGAGGCCCCGCAGGGTGCTGCCTGATAAATGCACGTCCTGCGCGCTCTGCGCCCCCAGCTGCCCCCTTGAGGTGGGAAGCGGCTACAACATGGGAATGTCGCAGCAGAGCGCAGCATACCTCAATTTCCCCCAGGCGATCCCCTCAACCTATATGATCGACCGGGAGATAGCGCCGTGCATCGACCGCTGCCCCGTCAACCTCAACGCGCGCGACTACGTGGGGCTCATCGCCGAGGGCAGGTTTTTCGACGCCCTTGACCTCATCAGGGAGAGGCTCCCCTTCCCCGGCGTCATCGGCCGCATATGCAGCCACCCCTGCGAAGACGACTGCCTGCGGGGCAGAAAAGTGGACCAGCCCGTTGCGATCTGCGCCCTGAAAAGGTTTGTCGCCGACTACGGGGCCGGGAAAAGAGAAGCCCCTGTCCCGGAGATCGCCGGGGCGCTGAAGGAAAAGATAGCGGTCATAGGAGGAGGGCCGGCAGGGCTCGCATGCGCCATAGAGCTGAGAAAGACAGGGTACAGCGTCACGGTCTTCGAGGCCCACGACAGGCTCGGCGGCATGCTCTATCTCGGCATCCCCGCATACCGCCTGCCAAAGGACGTGCTGGCGAGGGAAGTCGCCATCGTGGAAAAGATGGGCATCACGGTACGATACAACACGGCCGTCGGGAAAGATGTATCGATCAACGAGATCCGCAGCGATTATGACGCCCTCTTCGTAAGCCCCGGTGCACACGGCAGCAGGAACCTCGGCATCGCAAACGAAAAGGCCGGCGGCGTCATAAACGGGATAGAATTTTTGCGGAAGGTCAACAAAAATGAACCGGTGGAACTTGGCAGCACCGTCCTTGTCATCGGAGGCGGCAACGTCGCCATCGATGTGGCGCTCACGGCAAAACGATGCGGCGCCGGCGATGTGCACATGGCGTGCCTTGAAAGCTGGGACGAGATGCCGGCCCACAAATGGGAGGTCAGGCAGGCCCTCGAAGAAGGGATCACGATCCACACGTCCTGGGGGCCGAAAGAGATCATGCTGTCTGATGAAGGCTGCGCGGCGGGCATCGACTGCAAGCGGTGCATATCCGTGTTTGACGAGAGCGGGCGCTTCAACCCCTGCTACGAGGACTCGACGACAAAGCGCTTCATGGCCGACACGGTCATTCTTGCCATCGGGCAGGCTATCGATACGGACTTCCTTGCAGGCATCCAGGCCATTGAGCGATACCCTGACGGCAGGATCAAGTCAGACCCCGTCACACTCCAGACGTCTGCTGAAGGCATCTTTGCGGGCGGAGACGCCGCGACAGGGCCGAAGATGGCGATCGACGCGATAGCCCAGGGCAAGGAGGCAGCCGAGTCGATCAGGCGCTATCTTGAGGGAAGAGACCTGAGGGAAGGAAGGCTGGCCCGCGAGGATACTCTCGTTGAGGATGTTCCCGGCGGGATAGCAAAGAAGGCGCGCGTTGCCATACCATCGATACCGGTCGAAGAAAGAAAAGGCTTCCGTGAGGTCTACCTGGCGCTCAACGAAAAAGAGGCCATGGAAGAGGCGAAGAGGTGTTTAAGCTGCCGCAGGTGCCTGGGGTGCAGGATATGCGAGGAGTTCTGCAAGCCTGAGGCCATTGATTACAGCGAAGGGCCGGTCGAGGAAAAACTGCAGGTAGGCAGCATCATCGTAGCAAGCGGTTTTGATGAATACGACGCCCACGGGAAAAAGGAATTCGGCTACGGTATATACCCGAACGTGGTCACCAGCGTCGAATTCGAGCGCATCCTCTCTGCGACAGGCCCCACGGGAAGCGTTGTTATGAGGCCCTCCGACGGGAAGATGCCGAAAAAGATCGGCTTCATCCAGTGCGTAGGAAGCAGGGATAAGGTGAACGAATACTGCTCGTCCGTATGCTGCATGTACGCAACCAAAGAGGCGGTCATTGCGAAGGAGCACCACAGCGACATCGAGGCGACGATCTTCTACATGGATATACGTGCATATGGAAAAGGCTTCGATCAGTACTTTGAGCGGGCAAAAGGCGAGTATGGCGTCAGGTACGTAAAATCGATGGTGTCGAGGATCCTTGAGGATCCCGCGACGAAAGACGTGTCCGTCGTATACGTTGACGACGGCGGCGAGCTGCGGGAAGAAACATTCGACATGATCGTTCTCTCAGTGGGCTTAAGGCCATCAAAAAACCTCGCAAGGCTTGCAACGACTCTGGGCATAGAGCTCAACGGATACGGCTTTATCAAGGGAGGTGCAGAAAATCCCCTCCTTACCTCGCGCGAGGGGATCTACGCATGCGGCGCATGCGAATCCCCGCAGGATATTCCCGAGACGGTGACGGCCGCCTGCGGCGCGGCCTGCGAGGCGGCATCGCTTATCACGGGGGCACGGGGAAAGGACCTCGTCGTACAGAAGCTCCCTGAAGAGCGAGACGTCGATGCCGAGGAGCCGAGGATCGGCGTCTTTGTCTGCAATTGCGGCGTCAACATCGGCGGCGTGGTAAATGTCCCCGAGGTGAAGGAATATTCAAAAGGGCTTCCCAATGTCGTCCTCTCCGACGACAACCTCTTTACCTGTTCCCAGGATACCCAGGACAAGATGAAGAAGCTCCTTGAGGAGCACAGGATAAACAGGGTCGTCGTCGCCTCCTGCTCTCCCAGGACGCACGAGCCCCTCTTCAGGGCGACCATTCGCGAGAAGGGGTTGAATAAATATCTCTTCGAGATGGCGAACATCCGCGACCAGTGCTCATGGGTCCATATGCACGATAAAGAGAATGCGACGGAAAAGGCGAAGACACTCGTGCGCATGGCGGTCATGAACGCCAATCATATAAAGCCGCTGAGTGAGGTCACCATAGATGTTAACGGAAAGGCGCTCGTTGTCGGCGGCGGCATCGGCGGCATGACTGCGGCCCTCAAGCTTGCAAACCAGAATTTCGAGGTCTTCCTCATCGAAAAAGAAGATGCGCTTGGCGGGAACCTCCGCCATATCTACCGCACCCTTGACGGCATGGACGTGCAGAGGTTCCTGAGCGATACGGTAGAGAAGGTAACAAGCCATCCCCTGATCCACGTTGAGATAGGCGCCGCTATTACAGACCACAGCGGCTTCAAGGGAAATTTTTCAACGGGCATCTTGACCGGGGCGTCGAAGGGATACAGACAGATAGAGCACGGGGTCATCATCCTCGCCACAGGCGGCAAGGAGCTGAAGCCCCACGGCTATTTCGGCTACGGCGAGGACAAGAGGATCATGACGCAGCAGGAGCTCGAACAGAAGATCGCCGAGGGCGGGCCCGGCCCGTTTGAACGGTGTGTTATGATCCAGTGCGTGGGGTCGAGGAACGAGGAGCGGCCTTACTGCAGCAGGGTCTGCTGCTCGACGGCGATAAAGAACGCCATAACGCTGAAAGATGCAAGACCCGGGTGCGACGTGGTGATCCTCTACCGGGATATCCGCACCTACGGCTTCCTAGAAAGGTATTATCTGGAGGCGAGGAGGCTCGGCGTGCGGTTCATACGGTATGATGTCTCATCGCAGCCGGTTCTTGAGCGGAAAAACGGCAGCCTCAACATTACCTGCCGTGATCCGTCCATTATGGAGGATATATCCTTCAACACGGACCTCGTCGTGCTAAGCAGCGCCGTTATACCCTCGGACAACAAGGAACTCGCTACGCTCCTTAAACTGCCGAGAACGAACGAAGGGTTCTTCCTCGAGGCCCATATGAAGCTTAAGCCCGTGGACTTCGCCTCTGACGGGATGTTTCTCTGCGGTATCGCCCATTCGCCGAAAAATATAAAGGAGACGATCATTCAGGCAGAGGGCGCGGCAGCGAGGGCGATGACAATACTTTCAAAAGAGAAGATGGCTGTCGGCGGCGTCGTCGCCTGCGTTGATGGAGAGAAGTGCGCTGCATGCCTCACCTGCGTCCGGGTATGCCCCTATTCGGTGCCCGTTATCAACGAGCAGGGCGAGGCGGAGATCGACATCAGCAAATGCAAGGGCTGCGGCACCTGTGCAGCCGAATGCCCTGCAAAGGCGATCGACCTCATGCACTACAAGGATATACAGCTCGAGGAGAAGGTGAAGGCGCTGTGCGGATAAACCAGCTCATGGCTCATAGCTCATGGCAGATGAACTAGAGCAACAAAAAGAAACGGTATGGAGTATAGGGTATGATAGATCGTTTTGAGCCGGAGATAATTGCTTTTTGCTGCGAGTACTGAGGGTATACAGCGGCGGACCTGGCAGGTTCGATGAGGCTTTCGTACCCGGCAAATGTAAAGATCGTGAAGGTCCCCTGCACAGGCAGGGTGGACATAATTCACGTGATGAAGGCCTTTGAGAATGGCGCCGACGGCGTCTGCCTCGTCGGCTGCCTCGAAGGGGACTGCCATTTTCTTGTGGGGAACATAAGGGCACGGAAGCGCGTCGAATACGCGAAGCAGCTACTCGACGAGTGCGGCATCGGCGGAGGCCGGGTTGCCATGTACAACCTGTCATCGGCAGAGGGACAGAAGTTCGCCCAGATCGCGAGGGAAATGACGGAGAAGATAAGGGGGCTCGGGCCAAACCCGGCAAAACAACATGAATAACCAAACACCAATAACCAATCACCAATTAATCACCAATACCCAATATTCAATAACCAAACAAAATCTCCGGTGTTATTTCTCCTTTGGGTATTCGGTCATTGGTTATTGGGTATTAATTGGTGATTGATGTTTGGTTATTGGTGATTTGAATTAAAAAGGAGTGTATCATGATCGTCGCTGACAGAAAGCCTTTTGAAGAAATTATAGAGATGCTGAAGCCCTATTCCAGCATACTCCTTCTCGGCTGCAACGAATGCGTTACCGTCTGTGCTGCCGGCGGCGCGAAGGAGGTTGCGGTGCTCGCCTCGGAGATAAAGTTGTTCAGGGCGAAGGAAGGCAAGCCCGTAGAGATCAAAGAGGTAACCCTGGAAAGGAACTGCGACCCGGAATACGTGGAGGCCTTGAAGCCTTTTATCAATGACTTTGACGTTGTGCTCTCGATGGCGTGCGGCTGCGGCATACAGTTCGTGGGCGAGCATTACCGGAACAAGATCGTCCTGCCCGCCGTGAACACCACCTTCTACGGCGTCACGGAGCAGCACGGCGTGTGGGCCGAGCGCTGCCAAGGGTGCGGCAACTGCGTCCTCGATAAAACACTCGGCATATGCCCCGTTACGCGCTGTGCGAAGAGCATCTTTAACGGGCCCTGCGGCGGTTCACAGGGGGGCGTCTGCGAGGTCAACAAGGACACGCCCTGTGCGTGGCAGCTTATCGTAGACCGCTACAAGGAGATGGGCATGCTTGAGAGATACCTCGAGATACAGCCGGCAAAGGACTGGTCGACAAGCAGGGACGGCGGCCCGAGGAAGAGGATCAGGGAGGATCTGAAGATATGAGCACTGCGAGCAATCTGGAAAAGGTACTGAAGGCCGGCAACTTTGCCGTCACCTCCGAGTGCGGCCCCCCTCGCGGCGCCGACCCGGAGGCAGTGAAAAAGAAAGGCTCGCTCCTCGCAGGGTATGTCGATGCGGTGAACGTCACCGACAACCAGACGAGCGTCGTGAGGATGAGCAGCCTCTCGGCCTCTCTCATATTGAAGGCGATGGGCCTTGACCCCGTCATGCAGATGGTGTGCAGGGACCGGAACAGGATCGCGATCCAGAGCGACGTCCTCGGCGCGTCGGCGCTGGGCATCAACAACATCCTCTGCCTATCCGGCGACCATCAGAAGTTCGGGGACCACCCCACCGCAAAAAACGTCTTCGATATCGATTCCATGCAGCTCATACAGTGTATCAGGCAGATGGTGGACGACGGCAGGTTCCTGGGCGGCGAAGAGATAAAAGGCAAGCCTGACCTCTTCGTGGGGTGCGCCGCAAACCCCTTTGCCGACCCCTTTGAGATCAGGGCCATGAGGCTCGCCAAGAAGGCGAAGGCCGGCGCGCAGTTCGTCCAGACCCAGTGCGTATTCAATGCTGAGAAGTTCGGGAAATGGATGGAGATGGTGCGAGACCTCGGCGTCCACGAGAAGGTCTATATCCTCGCGGGCGTCACGCCGATGAAATCCGCCGGCATGGCGAAGTACATGAAAAGCTCCGTGCCTGGCATGGATGTGCCCGATGACCTCATCAGGCGCATGCAGGATACCCCGAAGGAAAAGCAGGCAGAGGAAGGGATCAGGATCTGCCTGGAGACCATCGAAAAGGTACGGGGCATCAAAGGGGTCAGCGGCATCCACATCATGGCCATAGAATGGGAGCAGATGGTGCCGGAGATCGTCAGATCGGCCGGCCTCTATCCCAGGCCACAATCGTAAGTCGTAAGAGGGAGAACACCCGTAAGTCGTAAGGCGTGAGTCGTAAGGGGAGATACAGCAGAAAAGCCTTTTTGTTTCAACTGATGGGCTGTGCGCTGACTGCTGACGACCGTATTTGAATGTGATTGCCGCGTCCTGCAGGCCCACAATGACGCCTTTCATAGGTTTTATCGCCTGACGCCTGACGCCTGACGACTGACGACTTACGGATTTTAACGCTTCACGGGCAGAAATTATCGTAGAGGGCGCCGAATTTTGATTCCAGCGAGAACCTTATCCACGGCTGGTCGTCCCCGTATCTCTGCTCGGGCAAAGCCCTTCCGCTTACCGTATCATACTCAACCAGCGCAAGTGTCCTGTAGATCTTCTGCGCGCAATTTATTTCGATCAGAGATTTAAACTTGTCGACTTCGTCGGTGCCTCCCTGCTTCTCCGTCGCCTTCTGCCATATTTTGAACGATTTATTTTCAAGGCGCTCGAGGCTTGTATTATCGAAATAGAAGCGTTCCTTTTCGCTTTCGTAGAAGGCCTTCCATTCCTGCCCGTATGATGTTGAGCAGGCTCCTGTTATGATCAGGCCAAGAAAAAAGACTGATAAAATTTTTGCAGACATCTTCATAGTGACCTCCCAGAGACGTTATTTCTATCAATGATAGAGAAACGGATCAGTAGCCGGCATCGCGATTCCCGCAAAATCATCAGGAGGATAGCGCCGCAGCGCCGAACCCATAAAGCTCATCCAGATCGGCAGGCATACCCTGGCGCCGCTTTCCCCTTTGCCAAGCGATGTCCTCGCATCAAAACCGACCCACACGCCCGTGACGATATGCGGAGAGTAGCCGACAAAGAGGGCGTCGTAGTAGTTGCTTGTGGTGCCTGTCTTTCCTGCCACAGGGTACCCCATCTTCGAAGCCCCTTTTGCCGTGCCGTATTCTGTCGGCCCCTTCAGGAGGGCATTCATCTTCGCCGCTATGTCGTCGCTGACGGCACGTTCTTTTTCCACGGGATTTTCTTCGAGAACATTCCCTTCGTTGTCGATAATTCGCTTCACGAAAACAGGCTTTATCCGGTATCCCCCGTTCGCAAACACTGCAAATCCCTTCACAAGGTCGAGGAGCGTCAGGTTTGATGTCCCCAGCGCGATGGAAAGGTTGTCTTCAACCTCAACATTAAGCCCGAGCTCTTTCAGCGTTTCCTTCACGGGGCCTATGCCGATCTCTTCAAGAAGCCTCACCGTAGCCGCGTTCTTTGAATACGCAACGGCGTCCCGTATCGTTATCCGGCCGTCATACTTATTGTCATAATTTTTCGGAGTCCATGTCCTGCCGGCGCCGATGCGGTATTCCTTCGGCTCGTCGACGATCACCGTATCAAGGTCATACCCCTTTTTTAATGCAGTAATATATATGAACGGCTTGAATGCGCTTCCGGACTGGACCTTTGCCGAGACCGCCCTGTTGTAAGGGCTCCGTTCAAAATCCCTTCCGCCAACCATCGCATGGACATATCCCGTCCCGACATCCATGCACAGCAGCGCTCCCTCTACCTTTAAACTGCGTACAGGCTGAAAGATGCGGGTCTTCTTTTTATCGGTGCCGGAGTACCTGCCTTTTACCACATCGCCGGGCTTGAAGGGAAAGTCATCTGTTTGAAGCACGCCTTTTTCATTGCCCGCATGGACCAGGTAGCCTTTCTTCATCCTCTCCGACACGAGGAGGTTGTACGTCTTCCCTTCCCTCAATCCGGAAAGCCTGATATCCTTGTCTTCGGCCTTTATAAAGCCCTCCCATTTCTTCTTGTCCAGGCGGTAGGCGACGACGTAATCGCCTTTCCGCTGCTCGTAAAGGTTCAGACCTCTCCTGACAGCCTCCTCCCCGAGCCTCTGCATCTGAATATCCACCGCAGCGTATATCTTAAGGCCTTTTCTCGAAACGGCGCCCTTCCCGTATTTTTCTTCCATATAACGGAAAATAAAATCCTTATAGTAGCTGTCCGCAAAGACACCGTGGTCCTCTCTGATGGCGATCTTCTCCTTCAGCATGGCATTCTTCGTCCTGGCATTTATGAAGCCCTTTTCTTCCATCTGATCTATCACGTATTCCTGGCGCGCCCTCGCGTTGCCGGGATGTTTCTTAGGGGTATAGCGGGACGGGGCCTGCACAATACCGGCGAGAAGCGCCGCTTCAGCCCTCGATATCTCCCATACGTGCCTCCCGAAATAGACCTGGGAGGCCGCCTCGACGCCGTACACACCGTGCCCCATGTAAATATTATTGAGATAGAGATTGAGTATCTCTTTTTTCGTCAGCGAATTTTCCAGGCGGTAGGAGAGTATCGCCTCTTTCACCTTTCGCGTTATGTTCTTTTCAGGGGTAAGCATGAGCGACTTGACGACCTGCTGCGTTATTGTGCTTCCGCCCTGCACAACCTTTCCGTAGAGAATATTCTTCCAGAGCGCCCTTACGATGCTGAGCGGGTCCACTGCGCCGTGTTTGAAGAAATCGGCGTCCTCGGCGGCGAGAAAGGAGTCTTTCACGTATTTCGGGATCTTATTGTAGGCAACAAATATCCTGTTGTCCGGCACGATAAGATAGATGAGCTGGTCGTTGTTATCGTAGATATTGGTGACCGGCTTGTTCTTCAAATGTCTTAAAACATCAACTGACGGTATGTCGCTCATGATATAAATAACGAAGCCCGCGGAGAGAAGCACGCAGGATAGCAGGACAAGTATGATCAGGTAGAAATGGAGTCTCTTTTTGTAGGGCTTTGTCCTTTTCTTAGCCAATGCATTGCTCCGCTGAACAACGATAATTATTCATTCCTGCCTTTGAGGGATAAAGCAGAATTGCCCTTCGGCATGTCATGAGATTGCACAGGTTACTATAGCCTTGGCAGCTAATTTACCGTCCGCGCTTTTTACGTCCACATCTGTTACCGCAAATCTTTTTCCCCTGTGTACGACCCTGCCTTCGGCATAGATAGGCACATCCTTGACGGCCGCACAATAATTTATCTTCATCTCGAGGGTGAGGGCCTTCTCGCCTTCATGCAGGATCGACATCACGGCATTGATACCCGCCGAGTCTGCAAGGCTTGCGATAACCCCGCCGTGGAAGTAGCCAAAGGGGTGCGTCAGGTGGTCCTTGAAATCGAGCTGGAGCTTCGCATATCCTTCGCCGATCTCGACGACCTCAATGCCGATATGCCCAAAGTAAGGCGTGTCCTTTGCCATTTTTCTTTGCAATTCCTCTTTCATATCGAGAACCTGCTTACATTTCTATACCAAAACAGACATTTTATCAATAGGATTATGGCAAACCGGATGCCGGATACTCGATACTTGATGCTGGATAGCTATCAGCGATCAGCTTTCAGCCATCAGCCTAAAAACCTTTTTTGTTTCAGCTGACAGCTGTGTGCTGAATGCTGACAGCTGTCTTATTTCCTTTCACTTTTCACGGTTTCTTCATCGTTTCTTTTGACCGCATGATGCTCGCGAGGGCGATAAGGCTGGTAACAAAGAGGATCCATATGATCGTCCTGTATGCTGACGGCGGGTACATGCCCTGCGTCTTGCCGGCGCTGTCGAGAACATATCCCATCAAGGGCTGAAAGATGATCCCGCCGATAAAAGGAAAGATGTTCATCGTTCCCATGGACGTGCCGGCGATCTCGCCGGGAAAGAGCTCTTTTGTCGCAATAATGGCGATGGTGCCCACCGAGCTGATCGTGACGCCCATTAGAAAAAAAAGTATGTACAGCGCCGGGATCGACAGCGTTTTATAAAACAGCAGCACCACCAGCCAGCACAGGCAGTTAAGTACCGACGTGCCGACAAGCACCTTTTTCCTGCTCATCAATGTCTTATCGGAAAGATGCCCGATGACGGGGCTCAAAAAGATCATCGCGAAGGCGATCATGGAGAGGATGTTCCCCGTGGTGTTTTTCGATAGCTGATAGACGTCCATAAGGTAGGGCCCTGCCCAGAGCCCGAAGAAGCCAAAAAGCGCCCCTCCCCTCATAATGAACCATATGGCAATGGCCCAGAAATGCTTTTCCTGCAAGATGACCTTCAGGTCTCCTGCAATGCTTCTCTTCGCCGGCATATCATTGTATGTGTGCTCGACAATGCCGGCCATCCCTTTTTTTGCAGGACTATCCTCGACGAAAAGCCACGTCATAACGGTCAAGGCAAGGGACACTACGCCGGTCACGATAAAGGACGTCCTCCAGCCGAATGCCTGGGAGAGGACCGCGAGCGGCGTTGTTGCCGTCAGCCATCCTACCCCCCCGATAGCCATAAGGATGCCCGATATTCTTGCCAGCTCAATGCCTCTGTACCACTCCGATAATACCCTCATCGTCGCGATAAAGACGGCAGAAACGCCAAGCCCCACGAACGCCCTTGCCGCAAAAGCAAATTCAAAACGCGGCGCGAGGCCGAAAAACAAGGCCCCGAAGGACGCAAAAAAACCGCACGCGACAAGGGTCTTCTTCGGCCCCCACGAATCCGATAAAATGCCCACCGGTAGCTGCGTCAGCGCATAAGGATAAAAATAGGCCGAGGCAAGCAGCCCCAGGCTTGCGCCTGATATCATGAAATCATCGATCAGTTCCTGCGCCACAACGGCAGGCGCAACCCTTTGAAAATATACAATGAGGTACTGCGCGGCAAGTATCGCGAAGATATACCAGCGGTATCTGTAAACCTTTTCAAGCCCTTTTTTCATTTAACAATGATCGTCCGTCCAGATTTTACATTCTATATGCTTTCATGTACAATAAAGCAATTTTAAACAACGGAGATGCGCCATGCAAAAAGAGATATTAAAAGATTTGCTTAATGTTGTAAAGGGAATAACCCCGCCCGATTGCGTTGTGCGCAACGGCAAGGTTGTGAACGTCTTTACCAATGCCATAGAAGAAAACCTCCTCATCGCGGTCAAAAATGGCTTCATCGCATCGATCGAAAAAGATGAAGGCCGCTCGCCTTATGGCAATGCGCCGGTGATCGATGCAAAAGGATCGTACCTCTGCCCGGGCTTCATCGACGCCCACACCCACATAGACAATACACACACCTTTCATGCCCTTGTCCCTTACGCGGTGAAGGGAGGAACAACAACGATCATAACGGAGATAGGTACTGTAAGCTGTGCGGCGGGCATTGAAGGCGTGAAAGTATTTATCGATAGTACGAAAGGGTACCCCCTGCGGTGCTATTTTGTAGCCCCTCCGCACACACCGCCTTTCCCCTTGATGGAGAGCTCCTTTAACATAAGCTACAAAGAATTCTCAAAGCTCCTGAAGCGTGAGGATTTCCTCGGCATAGGAGAGGCCTACTGGATGAGGGCCCTCAACGGTGAGGATAGGCTTCTCAAACAGGCGGAGCTTGCAATGTCGCTCAATAAAAGGCTTGATGGCCATGCCGCGGGCGCCCGTGGAAAGAGGCTCGTCGAGTACGCCCTCACCGGCATCACCTCATGCCACGAATCTATCAACGTCGACGAGGCCATCGAAAAGCTGAGATACGGCATCTATGTCATGATCAGGGAAGGCTTCGTGCGAAGGGAACTTCCCGAGCTTGCGAAGCTGAAAGATCACGATGTGGACAAGCGGAGGATCATGCTCGTATCGGATAGCTTTGACCCCGTCATGCTCTGCGAGGAGGGATATCTTGATGCCGTGGTAAGAACTGCCATCCGGTACGGCTTCACCCCGATGGACGCGATCAAAATGGCAACGATCAACCCGGCGGATTACTATGGCCTGCGGTATCTCGGCGCGATAGCCCCTCTGCGATATGCTGATATCCTCTTTTTGAAAAATTTAGAGGACGTAGCGATAGAGAGGGTCATGGTCAACGGGGAGATGGTCTTTCAAGGTGGAAGGCCCCTGAAAGACATCAAGCCTTACGAATATCCGCTCAGCGCGACGCAGACAATATCGGCCGTAAAATGCGCCGAAAAAGATTTTAAGATCAAGGCAGACCCGGATCATCCGGAGATACGGGTCATCGATGTCGTGAACCGTACCATTACCAGGGAGACCAGGCACAGGCTTTCTGTCCAGGGAGGTTACCTCGAGAAAGACCTCGGGAAAGACATCATACCTGTTGCTGTGATAAACAGGAGGGACTCGAAGCAGCGCGGCAACGGCTTCATTAGAGGCACGGGCATCAGGAACGGCGCCATTGCCACTACCCTCATCTGGGATACGGCCAACCTATTCGTCATAGGGAGCAATGAAAAGGACATGGCCCTTGCCGTGAACAGGGTCATCGACATCCAGGGCGGCACCGTCATAACATCCGGCGGCGAGATCATCTACGAATTTTCCATGCCCGTCTTTGGCCTCATGTCAACCGAGGGAATGGAACACATAAGGGACAAGATCAAGGAGCTCGAAATAAAGCTTCCCACAATAGGGACGTCATTTGACAAGCCTTTCCTCAACCTCCAGACCATCCCCTTTACGGGCCTGCCGTTTTTAAGAATAACCGACAAAGGGCTTGCGGATATAAAGACCAAGAAGCTGGTGTCCTTGTTCGTGGAGTGAAGAGAATGACCAAACACCAATAATCAAGCTCCAATTAATCACCAAACAAAATCGTTGGCATTGCCTTTCGTTTGGGTATTCGGTCATTGGTTATTGAATATTAATTGGTGATTGGAATTTGGTTATTGGTTATTTAATGTCGAGCTGTCAGCTGAATTTTATCTTATTCTCCTGCCCCTTGATAAGCCGCCTGATGTTGTCCTTGTGCTTGATGAACACGAAGACCGCTATGACAAAAGCGAGCAAGGCATATTCAACGGGCACTTTCAGTGCGTACATCGCGAAAGGCACGATCCCTGCGCCGGCGAGCGACCCCAGGGACACATACCGCCATATCAGCAAGATAGCGACAAAGACAATAAAGCAGGGAATTATGGCGATGGGGCCTACGGCAAGATAGACGCCAAGAGCCGTTGCCACCCCCTTCCCTCCCCGGAATTTCAGAAAGACAGGGAACAGATGGCCCACGAAGGTTGCGAAGCCTATGACCGCCACGACCTCCTTCGGCATATTGCACCGCATCGCTATGAATGTCGGCAGGAAGCCTTTTGCTATATCCCCGAAGAGCGTAACGATCCCAAGCGCCCTTCCTGCTGTCCGCATCACATTTGTTGCGCCTATATTGCCGCTCCCGGTCTTTCGGGGGTCTTTGCCCTTAAGCCTTGCAAGCATCACGCCGATCGGTATCGAGCCGACAAGATACGCCATGATCACATAGACGGCCTGCTGCATGTGGTTAGAATATGCAAAATGCCCCGGCTTGTCAACATATTGAACCCGTCAGGCGTAAGGGGAGAAAAGCAGCAGAGAGCGGGGAGCAGAGAGTCCGGGTTCTCTCGCCTCACGCCCTCACGCCTTACGACTCACGAGATTTTTTTACCTTTTATCTTTTACCTTTTACCTTTCACGGAGTTTCTCGCGCCTCGTTCCTTTATTGCCTTGACTTTGCGCAAAAATTTTCTTATCTTAATAAACTTTACGGGCCGTTAACTCAGTCTGGTAGAGTATCTGCCTTTTAAGCAGAGAGTCGCAAGTTCAAGTCTTGCACGGCCCAAATGTCCCCATCGTCTAGAGGCCTAGGACACTGGCCTTTCACGCCGGCAACCGGGGTTCGAATCCCCGTGGGGACGCTTTTTTTCCTCAATGATTTCAATTTAAAATACGTTTTAAAACTATGGGTCTTTTAGTATACAATGCAGATGCTTAAACTGTGGCGGTATTGCTGTTGTCATCCTGCCTGCTCCCAGTACTGCCTTCTTCTAAGCCTTGTCTCATGCTTAAGATTGCAGACATTTCGGATGCAGGAATATCCATACACCGCAAAGGATGTGCATTTAATTAACCTTTTAATTTCATTATGTTACAGTTTGTCATCATTTTTGTATACCCCTCAGGACAGACAGTAAGAATAATGAGGAGGCTTATCCTTTGCCGGGCGGAATTATCTTGAATAGAATATTCTTTCTCACCGCTGCAATCGATGGACAAAATAGATTGACAAAAAAAGCGGGGTGTTATAGAAGCTAAAATAATTAAAACATAATATACAAGGAGGCAACAATGGCAAAAAAGAACCTGATCCTGTCGGAGAAACTGCCGCCGATGAGAAGAGGCATGACGTACTCTCATGCCATCAAGGTGGGCAACATCGTCTATGTCTCAGGCCAGGTAGCGAGGGACAAACAATACAAGATATGCCACAAGCGCAATTTCCTCGGCCAGATCGAGATGGTCTTCCAGAACATGAAGGAGGTGCTCGAAGAGGTGGGCGCCACCATGCAGGATGTGGTCAAGCTCAATTTCTACTGCCGGCACCTGTGGGACCTGCGGCTGATGCCCCCTGTTTTCGAGAAGTACTTCGGCTACCACGTCCCCACGATGACCGCCGTTGAGGTCGTCCAGCTCTGGCATCCCCATATCCTTGTTGAGTGCGAGGCTGTTGCACACATCGGCGAGGACATGACGATCGTCGACGGCAAGGAGATACCGGGCGTAAAGTATGGCAAGCCCTATGAAGTGCCGGGGGAGGAATTCAGGTTCGAGTAAAAGACATTTGTTTCTCTCCCTGTAATACCGCAGCGCTGCCATAGGGACAGCGCTGCGGTGGAGAAAAAAAGGGGGGGTACGATAGCAGAAAAATTCATACTAAGAGAACTCTGTCGTTACAAGATAGGGACTTGGGCAGACGTTATCTACAGGAATGCGCTCCTTTTCCCTGAAGAGGAGGCGTTCGTTTACAAAACCGAAAGGATCACATTCGCCCGTTTTAACAAGAGGGCCAACAGCCTTATCCATGCCCTTCAGTCTATGGGCGTGAAGAAAGGCGATGCGCTCGGCGTCCTTTCCTGGAACTGCGCTAATTATACGGATATATACGGGGCAGCGATGAAAGGCGGGTACATCCTCTCTCCTTTCAATCCCAGGCTGCTGGCAGACGAACTCGACTATCTGATCAATTATTCCGAGGTAAATACGCTTTTTGTGGGCCCTGAACTGATTGAAGTAGCCGATCAGCTGCGGCCGCGCCTGCCACGTGTTGTAAATTACATTTCGCTTGAGGGCAGCGCACCTTCTATGGTTGAACATTCACAACTCCTTGCATCATATCCTGCAGAAGAACCGGACGTCGAGGTTGATGAGGATGACCCTTGCATCATCTATTATACAAGCGGAACAACGGGAGTGCCCCGCGGCGCCCTTTACAGCCACCGGCAGAGGATAGAAGATACAAAAATAAAGTGCATTCAGCTAAACACCAAGCCCAGGGACAGGCATGTACTTATCGTGCCGCTCTTTCACATAGGCGGGAGCGGCAATTGCTGGACATACTTCTATGTCGGCGCCTGCAATATCCTTACGCCTGAGCGCGTATTCAATCCCGCTTCAACATTGAAAATGCTTCAGGATGAGAAGGCAACAGACATACACATTGTTCCAACGCATCTGGTGGCAATGCTCGCTCAGCCTGATGTTGCACAGTATGATTACACCACGTTGAAGAGGATCTGGTACGCAGCTTCGCCAATGCCCACAGAGCTTTTGAGGAAAGGCATAGAAACGTTCGGCCCCATCTTCATGCAGTGCTACGGCCAGTCGGAATCAGGGCCTGATATTACCTTTATGTCGTCAGAAGACCACGACGTGCTTGACAGGCCGGCGGAGGGGCAGAAACAGCTCGCCTCTTGCGGACGGCCCTGCATTGGCGTCCATGTGAGGATAGTTGATGAAGAAGGCCGCGACGTGCCTCCGGGCGTGATCGGGGAGATCATAGCGAAAAGCAAAAGGATCATGACCGGATACTGGCGCAAACCGGAAGAAACCCAGAGAGTTCTTGCTGGCGGGTGGCTCCATACAGGGGACATGGGATACTATGACGAGAAGGGCTTCGTCTATATCGCTGACAGAAAAAAAGATATGATCGTTTCGGGCGGGGAGAACATCTTTCCCCGTGAGATAGAGGAGGTGCTCTACCGGCACCCGGCAGTGCAGGAGGCGACGGTCATTGGCATACCTGATCCTTACTGGGTGGAGAGCGCTCATGCGGTGGTGGTCTTAAAAGCAGGGGCCGATGCGTCTGCCGAGGATCTGATAAAGTTCTGCAAACAAAGGTTGGCAAGGTTTAAGGCGCCCAAATCAGTAGAATTCGTAAGCGCTCTTCCGAAATCCCCTACAGGAAAGATTTTGAAGCGGACGATACGGGAAAAATACTGGCAGGGGCTGGAGAGAAAAGTATAGCCCCGCCTGAATGTGCCATGCCGGCAGACATGCGAGCAATTCTCCAGTTCCCTTGAGAAATCTTTTCCAGTACGGGACACCTCAAAACTTATCCATTCCGACGCAGGGGCGAAGTCAGGATTGACCCGCTTATCCTGAAGCATGTCCTTTGAGCCACGCAAACAAAGGCGGCGCTTATCGGGAAAGCTTTAGAAGGTCCTTGAGGTCCGCATTGGGAATGTAGCTCCGGTATATCTTTTCGAAGGTGCCGTCCGCCTTCATGGCATCCAGGACGGACTGCCATTTTGCAACCACCTCCGCCGGTGTTCCGAGCGATATGGCGATATAAAAATAGGTGTTGCTCACAAGAAATACCGGCTCCAGGTCTTCCATGCTGTATCCTGCCTTTTTCACGATCTCCGGAACGGTAATATCGGTAAAGACCGAGACCTGCACGCTTCCGTCCATGAGCTGCTTGACGTTGGCGGTCGGGAGAGGGGAGCTGACCAGGTTCGTAAATCCTTTGTTCTTGAGATACTGTTCGGTAAACCAGTTGGTAGTGGTAGCAATGGCGGTAAGCTTCCTGGCCTCTTCCAGGCTTTTGATCTTTATGCCGGAGCCTTTCTTCGCGTAAAATATCGCGCTGTTCTTGCCGACCGGCCCCACCCACTGAAACATCTTCTCTCTTTTATCGGTCCTCTCGGCGCTGAAAAGCACTACATTGGGGGTCTTCAGCGCTGTGGTGTAAGCCTCGTCCCAGGATGTCAGCCGGATCTTGTCCGGAATGCCCTGGCGGCCAATGATCCCGCGCACTATGTCTGTGACAAAACCGGTGACCTTCCCGTCCTTCATGAACGTGACAGGCGGGTATTCCTCCGTCAGCATTGTCAGCTCAGAAGCTCCTTTTATATCCTTCGGGGCCGCATGTACGTTTACGGCAAGAACGATCAAACAAAGTATCAGGCAAAAACAGGCAATCCTTCTCATAATATTTCACCTTCCTTGTAATTGTAGCCGCAGTATTGAGGCGTGAAAGATTACCAAGAATAACTACGCAGGTCAACGGGATAATGTAGAGCTGATGAACTGTTCGAAGAGCTTTTGGATATCATCTCTCCGCGCTATCCGGCAAAGCCATTCTTCCGGGATGGCGTCGTAGCCGTAATGGATCCCCGCCAGGCCGCCGGCGACAATACCGGTCGTGTCGGTGTCCTCGCCGAGGTTGACCGCATTGAGGACCGATTCTCTGTATGAGCTGGAATTGAGGAGGCACCAGATGCCCGCCTCGAGGGTGTGAACGACATAGCCGCCTGACCGTATCTCGTCTTCGGGGAGATCCGCTATATTGCCGGAGAAGAGGCGGGAGAAATGGGAGAACGGCAATCGGCTGCGGAAAGGCAGCTTGTCATAATAGCTTTGCACTACGTATGCCGTCAGCTCATATGCCCCTTGAGGGTTTGCTCCTTCCAGCAGGGCCTTCACCATGATGCAGTAGAAGGCGCACGCCGCCTGGGCGATGCAGTGCCGGTGCGTGAGGGCCGACGCCTTGTGAGCATGGCCGATGATAGCGGAAGGAGAGGATCTCCCGAAATAGATGGCGACCGGCAGGATGCGCATAAGCGACCCGTTCCCGTTGTCATACTCGCTGTCGCCTCCTGCCGCCTCCGGAGCTGTGCCGCTCATCATCCGTTGGATCGAGCTCCTCGTTGCATTGCCTATATCGAAGACAACGCCCTGCGGCGTCCAATACCCGTCTTTCATCCAGCGGACAAAGAGCTCCCCCATGCGGTTCGTGTCGAAACCACCGAGCAGGCTCTCCACGCTGCAGAGCATAAGCGAGCTGTCGTCGGACCACGTGCCGGGCGGCTTGTTGAAGGTCCCGTATCCCCGCATATCGGTTACAGGGTCTTTCTTCCGCTCTTCCCTGCTTTGAAATTCCACGGGCACGCCGAGGGCATCCCCTACGACTGCGCCCCACAATCCGCCGAGCATCCTTTCTTTCAATGAACCACCCCTCCGGTATCAGAGGATAGAAACGGCATGATTTAGCCCCCTCACCCTACCCTCTCCCGCGAGGGGAGAGGGAACAGTGTCACCCCGCAGCGCGCTGCGGGGAATCATCCGGATTGCAACGGTCATTTCGTCATCTCCTTCAGCCTTTCAATGATCCTCACCATCCCCAGGGTGTCGAGGCGGCAGTATGCGAGGAGGGCGCTGCGGAGCCTGCCGATCTCTTCGGGATCGCCTGATCCCCGCATCCTGAAATAGGCCTGCATGGCCATGTCGCCGTCGCGAACCTCCATATCCTCGTAGCGTAAGTCAGGGACAAGGGCAGGGAGGACGTATTTCAGCGAATAGGAGCCGCTGAACTGCCAGTGGTAAACGTCCTTCTTCTGGAAGGGGACAGCGAGGTCTCTCAGGTTGCCGAGCATCACATCGATGTCGTCGCGATATTTCGGGAGCCATTCGGCAAGGCCCCTCAATACCCCTGCCTCGAACCCCGCATAATAGGCAAGGATGCAGGCGTTCTGCGGGATCTCGCTGGCGAGCTTTTTGATGAGCTCTTCCCTCGGGTCGATCTTCGGGTCTGCGAGGTATTCATGGTGCAGGAGGCCGGCGTCCTCATCTTCCAGGTAATGCAGCGAATACTGGAACGGCACCTGCTGGTAAGGCCTCGTCCCGTCGAAAAGCGGGACGGCGGCGCCGACGGTCTCGAAGTCGAGGAAATAGAGCGGGTACCAGAGGGAATCGAGAAATTCCCTGACCGCCTCGCTTGAGATGACGACCTTCCTCTCGAGGGCTGCCTCCACCTGGAGCCGCTGGTTCGGCGTAAGCATGTAGAGCGGCACTTCTTCGAGGCGGACTATGCCCCGGTTATAGAGCATAAACGGCAAGCTTTTACTGCCCCTGATATCAAATACCGACTCGTCGGGGATGTGCTCCCAGCAGTGCCCCACGAAGTCGCATTCGTAGGGGTCCGAGCAGTAAGGGCCGATGTCGATCCTGGGGATGTCGCCGCGGAGCATCGTCTTCTGGGCATCGAGCTCTCCCTCGACGGTGTCTTGCATCTGCCGGACCTCGGAGGTCACGTCGTTGACGGTGAAGAGCTGCCGGACATCGATCCCGCCTTCCCTCACATACTGGTTGTTGATATGGACAAGGAAGATGCGCGAGACCGGCAGGCCGGAGCCTTTCACCACATAATACTGGACAGCCGCGTCCGGTATATAAACATCCTTTATCGAGGTGGAGCTTTTTACCTCATAGATGTCCCAGCCGTCTTTGCCCTTGTTGAGGATGTCCACCTTCACAAAGACGTTGTCGAAGTGGAAGGCGGCCTCATAGAGCGTGGATGCGCCTTGTGCGATCTCTTCCTGCGTGAGCGCTACCTGCCTGTCATAGGTATCGGGGTCGTAGGGGATGGTGGCCCCGCCGGGGAAAAGGCCCTGCGCAACGACACCCACCTCCGAGCCGCTCCGGAAGAGGGCCTCCCGTGAGGGCGGCGTCTCGTCCCTCAGCTCCGGGTGGTGCTTCTGGAGGTAAAGGGACTTGTGGCACTGCAGCCCGCGGATAAAGAGCGATTTGCTGAGATGGAAGTCATTCATCATCGTCACCCCCTTCTCTGCCGGATTCATATCTGCAGGAACCCCCTTCCCGGTACTGATCGCAGGACGGCAGCGGGATGCAGGGCATGTTGTTCAGCGTGCACCACTTCCCGCCTGACGAGAAGATCGATATGCCGAGCATGTCAAAAAGATCATCCATCGTTTTACTGTTTCGTAAATCCCTCGACGGTAAACTTTATGTCACCGAGGTCGGGCTTTATCAATGCAAAGATATCATCATTGACGACGATGGCTACAGGCTCGATCGTCATGCTCCCCTCCTCATTTTTGACAATACTGATGGCAAAGGTTTCGCATCCGCCGATCTCGACTTTAATGAACTTCAATGCACCTGACCTGATAAGCGATACAACATCATTAAGCGTCCTTGACAATCTCTCCCTCCATCATCTTAATTTCAGTATAGCATGAACACGCAGCATTGGGCGCGCTAAATAAAATAACCTCGCACCTCGCTCCTCTCACCTCGCACCTCTCACCTCCTGTACCCTCTTCGCTGCCTGAAGCCTGACATATTGCCGATCTTTTCGCTCTCGGTGATGGAAAAGAAAGCCATGTGGATCACGCTGTCCTCATGGACAAGGGCGGAGCCCACCTTTCCCGGCGCCTCGAAGCGGTAGTCCCAGCCAAGGCCGGTGGAACGGTACTTCTTCTCCTCGATCGGATCGGCCGCCCGGAGAAAGCCCTTTGCCACCTCGATTGCAGGGACAGGAAAGTGCCTTTTCCGATCAAGGAGCGCTTCCATGGCGTAGCTCTTGAGGAGCTTTGTGTGGAGGGACGCATACGCCGCAGAACGCGAAAGGATGTCAAACCCGACTATGGCGCCGTTGATGAAGACCATCATGCCATTCTGGCCGGGGATGAGCGGTATCGCTTCGATGTACTCGTTGAGGTCGAGCGCCTTCTGCTCGAAAACGTCCTTCATGGCGCCCGTGGGGGCGCTCACCTCCGCATTCATCCTCATCTCTTCGATGCCTTCCCAGACGGCTCCCTGATTAGATCGATAGCCTGCAGATGTCTTGAGGTTCATTGTGACATCACGGGCCTTCTCCCTCCTGGCCTTGGCATACATGACCACGTCGGAGTCCATGAACTCCCGGGATGTGTACGACCACCTCCCGTGCTCGGTGCAGCTCACCGGTATGACCGCCTCCATGTGGGCGCCGACGAGGATCGTCGTGTTGAGTACGCGGTTCTGCTTTGCCCCGACGAGCTCCTCACCGTCGAGGAGAAGGACCGCCGCATCCCCCTTGTTGATAACCTTCAGTTCGGGGACCGAGCCCCCTTCGCTTACTTCTGTGACGATCATTGCGCCCCTCTCAAGGGCCTCTTTGAGGGTCATGTACTCCGGCCCGCCGTTGCCGGGGAAGAGGAGCGGGACAACCCCCAGGTTCTCGCATATCTGTACGCCGCCCAATTGGATCCGGGCCAGATATTCAGCAATTAATTTCTCCATAATCAATCCCCCTTTGCCTTGATATGTGTTCCAAACAGATATAGTATAAACACCGTCAATGACAACAGGGTGTCAGAGGGGCAAAAGGACCGTTCAACGTTCAATGTTCTATGTTCAAGGTTAAAGACAAACAGACTGGATGCTTGCCAGATGCAATTCAAGGAACGAGGAGCGATCTCTCCTGTTTTAACGTTGAACATTGAACTGGTTTTGTCACTGATCGCTTTAATTATTTGTGGTCTTTCGTGGCCTGAATGAGCTCTTTCTTGATCAAATCCCGTAATATTTTAGGTTTAATAACCTCGATGTTCGGTATCCATGAATAGATCCATTTCTTTATCTCGTAAATGCCGGCAACGGTGAAGGTGAGCTCAACGCCGCCATCGGGGAGCATCTTTCTCACCTCTGACGAGTGCCATTTATCTTTTCGCGTGATATATTCGGCAACCTCAGGCTTAAACCTGACAACAACCGTCACCTCTTCGCCGTCTATAACTCCCCAGCTCTTTGCAAGGTATTCCTCCAGGTTAAAATCAAAACGGGGTTCAAAATACAGGTATCTTTCCTTGCAGTCCTGGATACGGTCGAGGGCAAAGCTCCGGATCTCCTTTCGCAGGTGGCATAGCCCGATCAGGATCCAGATGCCTTCATGAAAGATGAGCCCATAAGGGTCGACGGTCCGTTTGGTTACTTCTTTTGCCCCATGTGCTTTGTAGGTAAGGTCAACAGAACGCTTATCCCGCAGGCAGGCGGCAATGATCTTGATAGACCTGTCGATGATGACGCCCCGGGCGGTATCGGGGACTTTAATGATGATCGGCGGCTTGCCCTTTGATGGAGCCTTGGCGGCAGATGCGACCATCTTCTCCACGAGGCGCTGGAAGTTCTCGCGGAAAGGCGTTCCAAGGTGCGACACGGCCTCGCCTGCCGTAAAGAGCGTCATGAGCTCCTCATCGCTCAGCAGGGGCTTTTTGATGCTGTCGCCGTGGGTGAAGGCGTACCCTTTCCTCTCCGGGTCATAGTCGACCTGATCGACGAGGTTGATGACGAAGAGGTCCCGGTAGATGGTCCTCTCGTTGACCCCGAGGTTTTCGGCAAGGGATCCGGCCGATGGGTACTGCTTCTGCGCGATGACCGTGTAGATCTTGAGAAGGCGGAAAAATTTATCCGAAATGCCGGTGCGCTTATTCTTTTTCTTTGGGTATCGGGAATTTTTCGGTATCAAATGATGCCCCTGTTCTTTCCATGTTACCTGAACTAAAAAAAATCATCAATGAGAAATATCTTTTGCACATTGAATATTATCAAGGTTATAATGGGGGCTCGAACAAGGAGGTGTGAAACAATGGAGCCGCTTGGAGAGATCTCCCGCCCTGCGAACGAAGGTTCTGTCCCCGATCTTGCAGAATTCATCTCGGAACGCATGAAAGACTCCGGTTTTCCCGATCAAAGGATCCAGGAGATCGTGCTCTCGATGAAAGAGGCTATCGGCAACATCCTCCGCTTCTCATGCGGCGGCGGGGATTGCGAGGTGCAGCTCGCCTGCAGCCTCGACAATGCCGGAAGATTCGCGATCACCATCAGCGACAACGGGGGGCCTTTTAACATGCTTCTTGAGGCGGATACTTTCCTTACGCCCGATGACGCTTTGACCTCCGGCCAGAGACCGTCCACAAAGGTCATGAAACGGTTCATAGGAAATATCGAGTATAAACGTTCAGAGAACAGGAACGTCCTCAGCTTCATCTTTCAAGCACCATCCACAACGTAACTGCCGCATAGCATCTGGATGCTTGATGCTGGTCAGGCACAAAAATATCATCAAATATCCGGTGACGAGTATCGAGCGGCTAATATTCGGCCATTGGTTGGGGGAAATACTCTTTGGGGTAATGCGTGAGCGCCTTTGACATGAAGTCTATCCATATAGGCAGCGCTGCCGTAGCCCCCGATTCCTTATTGCCGAGGTTCGTTCTCTTGTCGTAGCCTATCCAGACGGCGCAGAGGAGGTTCGGCGAAAACCCGATGAACCAGGCATCCCTGAAATCGTCGGTCGTTCCTGTCTTTCCGGCAAGGATATAAGGCATGGAGGCAGCGCTTCTTCCCGTACCGCTCCTGATAACGCCCTGCATAATATCGACAAGCTGGGAAGCCGCCTCCGGGGAAACAACCGGCTCCTCGGTGGGCTCCTCACGGTACTTCTCTTCGCCGTCAATTGTCGCCACCGCCTTGATCGCAACGGGCGGCAGGTAGTACCCGCCCCGCGCGAAGGTTGCATACGCCGCAGCAAGGTCGAGGGGGGCGATCTCCGTCGTGCCCAGCGAAAGGGAGAGGTTGGGTTCAAACTTACTGTCAATGTGGAGCTGCTTTGCGAGATTTATGACATTCTCAACGCCAACACTGTTGAGCAGCCTCACCGTCGCGGTATTCAGCGAGAGCTCCAGCGCCCTTCTCAGCGTCACGTTGCCGTGGTATTCGTTTTTGTAATTTTTCGGCTGCCACACTACGCCGGTATAGGGATTGGTGAAGGATACCGGCGCGTCCATCAGGAGATCGTCGGGCGTATAGCCCTGTTCCAGGGCGGCAAGATATATGATCGGCTTAAATGCCGAGCCTGGCTGTCTTTTTGCCTGCACAGCCCTGTTGTAAGGCGAGACAGAAAAATCCCTTCCCCCTATGAGAACCTTGATGTCCCCCGTTTTCACCTCCATCGCGACAAGCGCAACCTCCGGCGGGTGCTTCACCTTGGGATGTCTTTTCCGGTAGCCCTGGATGCCCTTGTCGATCGCCTCGTAGGCATACTCCGTCATCTGCAGGTTGATCGTCGTTCTGATGTTGAAGCCTGTTGTGTATATCTCCTGGGGGTTTTCGACATACTCCTCGAGAACCTGCTTCACGTACTCGATGAAATACCCTGTCTTCTTTTCATAGGCCTTGAGGGAGGCAAGCGCAATGGGGGCCTGCACGGCTCTCTGATAATCCTTCTTGTTGATAAAATCCGCATCGTACATCCTTTTGAGCACAACGTTTCGCCTTTCGGCCGCCTTGGCCGGATTCTTGTAAGGCGAGAGCCTTGAGGGGGATTTCGTCAGGGCAGCCAGGGTTGCCGATTCCTCAAGGGTAAGGTCTTTTGCCTTTTTATGAAAATATGTATAGCTGGCAGCCTCAACACCGTGAGCGCCCTCTCCAAGGTAAATGAGGTTAAGGTACATATTGAGTATCTCTTCTTTTGAATATTCCCGCTCTATCTGGATCGCAAGGATCGCCTCCTCGATCTTCCTTTTCAGGCTTTTCTGCGGGGTGAGGTAGAGATTCCTGGCGAGCTGCTGGGTGATCGTGGAAGCCCCCTCTGCAACGCTTCTCTTCATAATGTTCCGGTAAAGCGCCCTCGCTATCCCCCGGAAGTCGACGCCGAAGTGGCTGTAGAACCTTACGTCCTCTATAGCGATAAAGGCGTATTTGAGATGTGCCGGCATCTCGGTGATCGGGATGGGTATCCTCTTCTCAACATAGATCTCCGCGAACAGCGTGCTGTCGTCGGCATAAAGCCTGGTTGCCGATTTGGGCTTGTATGATTCAAGCTGCTTAACATCGGGGATCTCGAGATAGTTTACGAGGGCGTATCCCAGACCGGCCCCGAACAGGGCCGGCACAAGGATCAGCAGGATTACCAGCTTGACAACTCTTGAATACATAGGAAGAAATATTATACTGTATAACGCATATGTTATCAAACACAAGGAAGATCATCGCTGTCATAGGCCCGACCTGCACAGGCAAGTCCGCGCTTTCCGTCGACCTGGCAAAAACCTTCCACGGTGAGATCGTCAACGGGGACTCCATGCAGGTCTACAGGCATTTCAACATAGGCACTGCCAAACCGGACCTTTCTGCAAGGGATGCCGTCCCTCACCATCTTATTGACATTGTTGACCCTTCCGGTGATTTCCAGGCGGCCATGTTTAAGGAATCGGCAGATCGTGCGATCGGGGAGATCTGGTCAAGGGACAGGGTTCCCGTTATCGTCGGCGGCACCGGGCTGTATATGAAGGCCCTCATATATGGACTTTTCAACGCCCCGAGGGATAGCCTTTTACGGGAGCGCCTTCATGGCGAGTACAATGACGACCCCTCCGGGTTCTATGAAAAGGTGAAGGAGATCGACCCGGAGTATGCCATGAGGATAAGCCACAGGGACAGGATAAGGCTTGTGAGGGCAATGGAGGTCTATACGCTCACGGGAATGACGGTAACAAGCCTGGAGAAAGGCCACGGCTTCAGGGAGCCGCGGTATAGCGCCCTGAAGATAGGCCTGCAGAAAGACAGGGATGATCTCTATTCAAGGATAGACCGGAGGGTCGAGGAGATGCTTGACAAGGGATGGGTCGAAGAAGTAAAAGATATACTCTCAATGGGTTACAGCGAATGGCTGAAGCCTTTTTCGGGCATCGGGTACAGGGAGATCGTGCTGTACATTAAAGGTTTCATTCGTTATGAAGATATGGTAAAAGATATAAAGAAGCATACCCGGCGCTATGCCAAACGACAGTTCACTTGGTTCGCAAAGGAAAAGGATGTAAGCTGGTTTCAGTATCCTGAGGATATTGCAGGAATCTTTAAAAAGGTCAGGGAGTTTCTGTAAGAGTGGAGCTAATAAGGATCATTGAGTCAATCCTCTTTTCGTCTCCAAAACCCATATCGCCAAAGCTCTTCCGGAAAAAGCTTCCGGAATTCCCTTCTGAGGATATCGAGAAGGCGCTGCATGAATTGGTACATGAATACAAAGAACTACAGCGATCCTTCGAGGTCGTCGAGGTTGCAGGCGGCTACCAGATGAGAACAAAGATCGGCTACCGCGAATGGGCCAGGCGGTTTGTCAAGGAAAGAGACGTGAGCCTCACGAAGTCCGTCCTCGAGACGCTCTCTATCATAGCGTACAAACAGCCCGTTGCGAAAAAGGAGATCGATACCATCAGGGGCGTCGACTCGGTCCGCGCGATAAAACAGCTTCTCGAAAGAAGGCTTATCGAAATAGCCGGAAGGGACGGGGATGCGGGCAAGAGGCTCGTATTCAGGACCACCGATAAATTTCTGGAAACCTACGGTTTAAAAAGCCTGGAGGATCTCCCGACATTAAAAGAGATTGAACTGTTAGAAAAATAGGAGGGCACTTATGGACGTTTCTGAATTATTAAGGTTTGTTGTTGACAGCAAAGGCTCCGACCTGCATATCAGCTCCGGGGAACCGCCCGTTATAAGGATCCACGGCGAAATGACAAAGATCGACATGCCGTCGCTTGACAAAGACGACGTGCACAACATGATCTATGATATCCTCAACGACTTTCAGAGAAAGGTCTTCGAAGAGGACCACGAACTCGATTTCTCCTTTGCGCTCGGAGACCTCGCCAGGTTCAGGGTCAACGTGTTCAAGCAGTACAGGGGCGATGCGGCAGTTTTCAGGACCATTCCCACGAAGATACCCACCTTCGAAGAGCTGAACCTGCCCAAGGTCTTCATGGACATCGCGCGGTACGAAAAGGGGCTTGTGCTGGTAACAGGCCCTACGGGAAGCGGCAAATCGACGACCCTCGCGGCGATCATCGACTTCATCAATAACGACGAAAAGGGCCATATACTTACCGTCGAGGACCCGGTGGAGTTCGTTCACCTGTCGAAAAAATGCCTCGTAAACCAGCGGGAGCTCGGGCCTCATACCCACAGCTTCGCAAGCGCATTGAGGAGCGCCCTCCGTGAGGACCCTGACGTGATACTCGTCGGCGAAATGAGGGACTTAGAGACGATCCAGCTTGCTCTCACCGCCGCAGAGACAGGCCACCTTGTCTTCGGGACCCTGCATACAAGCGGCGCCCCGAACACGGTGGACAGGATCATCGACGTCTTCCCGGCAGGACAGCAGAACCAGGTGCGCGCAATGGTCTCAGAATCGCTCATGGCCGTCATCTCCCAGTCGCTCTTCAAAAGAAAGGACGGCAGGGGGAGGGTTGCGGCGTACGAGATCATGGTCGCAAGCCCTGCGATCAGGAACCTGATCCGCGAGAACAAGCTTGCCCAGATCCCATCGATCATGCAGACGAGCAAGGCGATAGGGATGCAGACGATGGAAGCGGCCTGTCAGGACCTTTTCGCAAAGAACCTTGTCACAAAAGATGAGGTCGCCTTTTTCCTTCCTAATCCGAGGTGATGCCATGGCAGAGATCTTAGAGTATTTAAAATACATGGTTGAAAAGGATGCTTCAGATATCTACCTCACCGTGGGCATACCGGCGATGTTCCGCATTGAAGGGACAACCCTTCCGTATACCGACGAAACGCCGTTGACCGCGGAAGACGTAGAAGCGATCGCCCATTCGGTGATGAACGAGAAGCAGAGAAAGACCTTTGAAGAAGAGCTCGAGATGAACCTTGCCCTTGCCTATGCCGACCTCGGGAGGTTCAGGGTCAACATCTTCAGGCAGAGGGGCTACGCGGGCCTTGTCATCAGGCAGATAAAGCTGAACATCAAGACCATCGACGAGCTCGGCCTGCCGAATACGCTAAAAGACGTTGTAATGACCAAGCGCGGCATCGTCCTTGTGGTAGGAGCAACCGGCAGCGGCAAATCAACCACCCTTGCCGGGATGATCGATTACCGGAACTCGAACCAGCGGGGGCACATCATCTCGATAGAAGACCCCATCGAATTTGTCCACAACCACAAGATGAGCGTCATTACCCAGCGCGAGGTCGGCTTCGATACCCACAACTTTATGAACGCCCTGAAGAATACGCTGAGGCAGGCGCCCGACGTGATCCTTATCGGCGAGATCAGGGACACGGAGACGATGGAAGACGCCATCACCTTTGCCGAGACAGGGCACCTTTGCCTCGGCACGCTCCACGCGAACAACGCGAACCAGGCGATCGAGAGGATCCTCAACTTTTTCCCCATAGAACGGCATCTCCAGATCTTTATGCAGCTTTCCCTGAACCTGAGGGCCATCATATCGCAGAGGCTGGTCCCCACTCCTGAAGGAAAAAGGGTCGCCGTCATCGAGATCCTCCTCGACAGCGCAAGGGTTAAAGACCTGATACTCAAGGGAGAGGTACACTTCCTCAAGGAAACAATGGCCGACTCGTACAACGAAGGCATGCAGACCTTCGACCAGCACCTCTTCGACCTCTTTCAATCGGGCGTTATCGATTACAATAACGCCATAGCCTATGCAGACAGCCCTAACGACCTGCGGCTCAAGATCAAGATGTCGGAGATCAAGGCAGACGAGACGGACAAGAAGGAGCCTTCCTTCAAGCTCAAGGTAGATGAAAAATTCAAACACCATTAGGCAAAATGTATGAATAAACCTGAAGAGGCCCTGTCCCTTTTCAACGAAGCGTTCAGCTGCTCGCAGGCGGTATTCGCCAGCTATGCGCCTGCAATGGGAGTCGACAGAGAAACGGCCCTCAGGGCCGCCGGGGCATTCGGCGGCGGCATGGGCAGGATGGGCGAGACCTGCGGCGCCGTTACCGGGGCCTTCATGCTCATAGGGCTCAAATACGGGCAGACAAAGGCCGGCGACGGGGACGCAAAAGACAGGACCTATCAGCTCGTCCGCGAGTTCGTGGAAAGGTTCAAGGAGCGGAACCGATCGATCGTATGCAGGGAGCTTCTCGGCGTTCATATCGGCACGCCGGAAGGGTCGCAGGCATTCAAGGACAGGGGCCTCAAAGACGCCGTCTGCGTTAAACTTGTCCGCGATGCCGCGGAGATCGTCGGGGAGATACTGGGAAAATAGCCGGTTTGTATCCTAACATTTCGATTGACATACAGCCGCTGATTATCGGATATTATCTGGTTATTTGTTATTATTAATATTAAACAATCACGAGCGATTATGCTTCACGAAGAATCCGGCAAAGAAAATACTGACGATACCCTGGAAATAGCATTCGAGTATGCTGTTAAGAACAATATCAGGGATATTGTCGTCGCCTCAACGTGGGGCGATACAGCCAGGAAGATCGCTGCCAGGTACAATGTAAAGGATTTCAACGTCGTTGTCGTTACGCACAACACAGGTTTTGGCGAAGAAGGAAAGCAGGATTTCCCTTTCGGGCTGAAGCAGGAATTAACAAACAAAGGCGTCAGGGTTCACACGGGGACGATGGTGCTGAGAAGCCTCGGCACGGCAATCCGCGAGCAGACAGGCTATTCCGAGCAGATCCTTGTGGCAAACACGCTGAGGATGTTCTGCCAGGGTGTTAAGGTGTGCGTGGAGATCGTTGCCATGGCAGCGGATGCGGGGCTTATACCCTTCTCGGACGTCGTCGCCATCGCGGGGACGGGACGGGGCGCAGATACGGCATGCCTGATAAGGGCAAATTCTTCAAACAACTTCTTCAAGATCAAGATACGGGAGATCATCGTTAAACCAAAGGAGTTTTAACATGCTATCGAAAAGAGCGGCATCACTTAAACCATCGCCGACGCTGGCAATATCGGCGAAAGAAAAGGCCCTGAAGGCGCAGGGGATCGACATTGCGGGGTTCGGTGCAGGAGAGCCTGATTTTGATACGCCCGAGCATATCAAAAAGGCTGCCATAGACGCCATCAACGGCGGGTTCACGAAGTACACGCCCGCCGCCGGAATGGAGCAGCTCAAGGATGCGGTCATAGAAAAGTTCAAGCGCGACAACGGCCTCGAATACAAGCGCGACGAGATCATCATTTCCTGCGGCGGGAAGCACTCGCTTTTCAACCTTTTCCAGTCGCTCTTCGGGGAAGGCGACGAGGTGCTCATCCCCGCGCCTTACTGGGTTTCGTATCCGCCCATGGTCGAGCTCGCGGGCGCGACGCCGGTCATTATGGACACAAGCGAAAAGGAAGACTACCAGATAACGGAAGTGATGCTCAGAAAATACATCACCCTCAGGACAAAGGCGATCATTCTCAACTATCCGTCAAATCCCGTCGGCTCGGTCTATTACCGGGAGAACCTCGAGCTTATCGGCAAATACGCTGCCGAGCACAATTTTTTCATCGTCTCCGACGAGATATACGAAAAGCTCGTTTACGATGATTACAAACACGTAAGCATTGCCTCCATGGACAAGGCCTTCAGGGACAGGACGATCGTCTGCCACGGCGTGTCGAAGACCTACGCGATGACCGGCTGGAGGATAGGCTTTGCAGCAGGCCCGAAGGATATCATCCAGGCCATGTCGAACATCCAGAGCCAGAGCACCTCCAACCCCACCTCGATATCCCAGATGGCGTCCATCGCGGCGCTGAACGGGCCGCAGGACTGCATCGCCGATATGCTCGTCGAATTCAAGAAGAGGAAGGATTTTCTCGTTGAGGGGTTCAGGAGCATCGACGGCGTGACGTGCTATGACCCCAGAGGGGCCTTCTATGTTTTCCCTAACTTCAGCGCCTTTATGAAAAAAAGATACAAAGGCAGGCCGGTGAAGACATCGGCCGGGCTCACAGAGATCCTCCTGGAAGAATTCCACACGGCCGTCGTCCCCGGCATCGAGTTCGGAAAAGAAGGCTACCTGCGCCTCTCCTTCGCGACCTCGATGGAGATCATACAAAAAGGCCTCGACCGGATCAAAAAAGCCGCGGCAGAAATGAAATGATGCCGTAAGGCGTGAGGCGTCAGACGTGAGGCGATAAAAGATAAGGCGTTTCCGCCGAATCAATTTATCAGATCCCTTTTATGCTTTATTCAACTGCTCGATCCGCGCGCCCGCGCGGGGCGCGGCCGTTAATATCCTGCCATATTCAATGAACTTTCTCCGCAGCACGCTGCGATCATGCCCCCTCACCCTGGCCCTCTCCCGCGGGGGGAGAGGGGATTCCTCGCTGACGTCCTTCACCTTGATAACACCATTCCCTCTCCCGCGGGGGAGGGAATGGTGTCGGGTACAAACTGGTAACATAGTTTAAAAAACAGACCGGATACATGGTTTACACTTTACGGCAAGGAGAGAACAGATGCTGCGGAAGGTTGAAGTTTTCCGGAACTTGTGTTATCAGAAGATGATGGATAAGGGGGAGGCCGTTGAGAATCCTTGTCGTTGAAGACGAAAAGAAGGTTGCACACTTCGTAAAAAAGGGCCTGCTGGAAGAAGGGTATGCCGTTGATGTGGTGCATAACGGCAAGGATGGCCTGAATTTCGCTACGGACCGGTCGTACGATCTCATAATCCTCGATATCTACCTTCCCGGCATTGACGGCCTCACAATTCTCAAAAAGCTCCGGGACGGAAAGGTTGAAACCCCTGTCCTCCTTTTGACGGTGAGGGCTACCATCGAGGACAAGGTCCTCGGCCTTGATTCAGGTGCGGATGATTATCTTACAAAGCCCTTTGCCTTTGAAGAGCTCATCGCCAGGGTACGGGCGCTTTTGCGACGCAAGAGAGACGCGGACGCAACGTTCATCCAGGTCGCCGACCTTACGCTCGACCCTGTCCGGCGCATTGTTACAAGAAAGGGTCAGGAGATCGCCCTGACGCTGAAGGAATTTTCGCTTCTTGAATATTTCATGCGGAACGAAGGCCGCGTATTGACCAGGACGATGATAACCGACCATGTATGGAACTATGATTTTGACACGGAGACAAATGTCATCGACGTCTATGTCAATTATCTGCGGAAAAAGATTGACGCCGGGCACGATGTAAAGCTGATCCACACCGTAAGGGGCGTGGGGTACATTCTGAAAGCAGGGTAGACATGCGCTTACGCTCTATAAGGTTCAGGCTCACAATATGGTATACCGGCATTTTAGCTGTCAGCTTCCTTATTCTCGGAGGGATTACCTACTCTGTGGTGGCATATACGCTCCATGAGGAGACGGATTCGGCGCTCAAAAGCGTTGCGATCGCCCTTGCAGAAAACGCGAAAGGCGAGGCGAGGGAGTATTCAGCTCCTGATGTGGATGAAATATTCCGCCGTTTTTTCGGCTTTCCGCCGGTTGAGCGCTATTTCGACTGGTTCGACCCCTTAGGAAATTTTGAAAAAGGCTTTTCTGGCCGGAAGGGGTACCCTCTTACAAAAGAAGCAAAGGAGAATGCCCTGAGGGGCATCGCCACCTTTGAAACAATGGCGGTTGCCGGCGCATACCCCGTCAGGGTCCTCACGTGGCCTGTGGTCGAATCCGGAAGGCTTGTCAATGTGGTGCGCGTGGGCATGTCGCGAAAAGGTTTTTACAGCGCCATGTACCGCTTTCTTTTAATAGTCCTCATACTCCTTCCTGTTGCGCTGGTGTTCGCCGGCGGAGGCGGGTGGATGCTTGCCCGCAGGGCCTTGAAGCCGGTTGACAGCATGACCGAAACGGCGAGAAAGATCGGCGCGGGACAGCTGAACGCGCGCCTGGAGCTTGCCGGCACAAAAGACGAACTTGACAGGCTTGCGGAAACGCTGAACGATATGCTTGGCCGCCTGGATGACGCCTTTGCGGAAATGCGCCAGTTCACGGCCGACGCCTCCCACGAACTGCAAACGCCGCTGACCATTCTCAGGGGTGAGATTGAAGTAGCCCTCCGTTCGCAGAGAAGCGAGGAAGAATACGCGGCAATATTAAAAAGCGCGCTTGAGGAGATAGAAAGGATCTCCCGCATCGTCGAGGGGCTCCTTCTCCTTGCCAGGGCAGACGCCGGGGTCCTCAGGATGGATGCGCAGCCCGTTGACCTTGTTCATCTTATTGAAGAGGTGCTGCATCAAACCGCTCTCCTTGCCCAGGAGAAGTCAATAGGCCTGATCATGGGCAGCACAGAACCGCTCGAAACAACGGGAGACTACGCGCATCTGAGGCGCCTCTTTCTCAATCTTGTCGACAACGGAATAAAATACACCCCTCCCGGGGGCACAGTGAGGGTCTCAATTGAACGAACGGGCGAAGCAGCGATCCTGAGCGTTAAAGATACCGGCCCTGGAATCCCCCCTGAGGAACAGGAAAAGGTCTTCCAGAGGTTCTTCCGGTCTCCGGAAGCGCGCTCCGCTGGACAGGGAGGGTCCGGCCTCGGCCTCTCGATTGCGAGGTCCATAGCTGAAGCACACGGAGGGAAGCTCGAGCTCGAAAGCGCTCCCGGCAAAGGAAGCACTTTCAGGATATATCTTCCATTGCGCCCGCAGCCAGCCTAATGGCCGTATTTCGTATTTCGTATATCGTATATCGAGATTCCAATAAATCCGTTCGGCGTTCGGCGAGAACAACCGTAATTCGTAATTCGTGAGGCGCAACGAGTAGCGAGGGACATGAAAATCCGGATTAAAAAGTTCTAATCCTGCTCTAATCTCATCTTAATCTTTCTCCATTACTATATCTACAGGGAAGCAAAAATCCCAGGATTCCGGAAGGGATATTTCCGGAAAATCAGAACAGGAGGATAACGCATGATGAATCAGATCAAGCACTATTTCAAGGACAGGCATTTCGGGTTCCCAACCCTCGCAGGGATAGCCTTCGTGTTCCTGCTCACAGGTCTCCTCATAGCGTCGCCGTTCAAGCTCACGGGGCATTCGCAGGCGCTTACCATTGCGGCGCCGGGAGCGCAGATCACGCCGGCATCGTTTGCAGACATCGCTCAGGACCTTGGCCCCACGGTTGTAAATATCAAGGTGGCCAAGATCCAGGCAACAGGATTTTCAGGAGGGCCGGGGATCCCGGAAGGGCCTTTTGGTGATATGTTCAAGCGGTTCTTCGGTGATATGCAGCGCCCGCCGGAAACGTATAAGGCCCAGGGCGCAGGGTCAGGCGTGATAATAGGCAATAACGGCACGATCCTTACGAACAACCACGTTGTGGAAGGGGCGAAGGAGATCGTCGTCACGATGAGCGATAAGCGGGAATACAAGGCAAAGGTGCTCGGACGCGACCCGAAGACAGACCTTGCAGTCCTGAAAGTGGATGCCCCGTCTTCTTTGAAGTCGGCCACCCTTGGCGATTCTGATGCGCTGCGCGTAGGCGAGTGGGTCCTTGCGATCGGAAATCCTTTTGGGCTCAGCAACACCGTTACATCAGGGATCGTAAGCGCAAAAGGCAGGGTGATAGGCGCCGGCCCTTACGATGATTTTATCCAGACGGACGCGCCTATCAATCCCGGGAATTCAGGCGGCCCCCTTTTCAATATGAGGGGGGAGGTGGTCGGCATAAACACGGCCATCATCCCGAACGGACAGGGCATCGGGTTTGCGATCCCCGTGAACACTGCGAAAATGCTTGTTCCTCAGCTCGTTGAAAAAGGGAAGGTCGCGCGGGGCTACCTCGGCGTCCAGATCCAGGACGTAACCCCGGAACTTGCCGCCTCTCTCGGCCTTGGAACGGCTAAGGGCGCGCTGGTAAGCGATGTGGTTAAGGACGGCCCGGCCGAAAAAGGAGGCGTCAGGCGCGGGGATGTGGTCGTGTCATTTAACGGCAAAGAGATAAAGGACAGCCGCGCGCTGCCGCCGGCAGTTGCCTCAACGGCGGCAGGAAAGGAAGTCCCGGTGCGCGTGATGCGCGACGGGAAAGAGGTGTCGCTGCAGGTAAAGATAGAACAACTGCAGAACGATGAAACCTACGGGCTGCCCGCAGAAGAAGCGTCGCAGGGCAAATGGGGCTTGCAGCTTAAGGATATGAACGCCGCAACAGCTCGCCAGATGGGCATCAAAAAGGATTACGGGGCACTGGTTGTCGGCGTCAGGCCGGGGAGTCCGGCAGAGGATGCCTCCATCCAGAGAGGAGATGTGATCATTGAAGTGAACCGCACACCGATAAAAACAGTGAAAGAGATGAAGGCCGAAATAGCAAACTCAAAAGATAAAAAATCCCTTTTGCTGCTTGTCGAGCGGAACGGAGGGACCATTTATCTTGTCCTGAAAGGATAGCACGCCTTTCAGATATGTTCAGAACGCTGCTTGCGGTTGGCTTCCAGCCGCAAGCATTATAAGAAGGCGTAATGTTTTCCCACCATCTTTGAGTCTATTTTACCCATTTCATGCATTGCACGAAATGGGTAAAATTTTGATGGAGAGTTTCAGGGCCGTTTGCCGGTCCGGAGATAACAGAAATAGTCGGCGAGGATCTCTGCGTGGTCGAAGGCGATCCGGCCGGGCAGCGATCCTTCTGAAAACACTTCAGCTTTTCTCGCATCGTCCCTGCCCGCAAGGGTCCCCTGACCGTCGGCGATGAACACTACCGAAACGGTGTGGAAGCGCGGGTCCCTGTTCGGCTTTGAATAGGCGTGGAACTGTTCGATAAGCGTCACATCGAGGGAGGTCTCTTCCTTTGCCTCGCGGACGGCGGCGTCTTCGAGGGACTCGCCGATATCCACGAAGCCGCCGGGGATCGCCCAGCCGGAAGGAGGGTTCTTCCGCTCGATCATCACAATCCCGCCCTGGTAGCGGATGATGATGTCGACGGTAATGTAGGGGGTCTTCAACTCGGTCAACATGATAAAATAAGTATATCGTATATAGTATATCGTATATCGTGGCTCATGTTATCAGCTTAGCCTCTTTAACAATGAAGATAGCATTTTCGATGCATGTTCTATTTTTTCGGAAATATTTGCAAGCTCAGCTTCACTGGTAAAACTAAGCTCTTTTGCGATGACGAACTGTGTTTCAAGCTCCGCAAGCGATGCTAGTGCGATATAAAGGAACTGTTTATTTTCTTTAATGTGAAATCTTTTAAAACCTTCCGCGATATTCGACGGTATTGAGACGGCTGATCGCTTTATCTGTGTTGTTAAACTATATAATTCTTCTTTAGGAAATTTTTTCGTCAGCGCATAAGCATCGATAACGATCTCTATCCCTTTCTGCCACACCCTCAAATCTTTAAAACTTTTAATTTTATTCATGTCACCCCCCATATTGCTATAACGATATACGAAATACGATATGCCATATACTGTTCTTTACAAGGATATATCACTTATGGTATTCATCTGCAACGATGGATTTCGATATCATCATCGACAGCCACACGCACTGGGGCCCGTCGGTCACGCTCGGCACCGGCGTAACTACGGGGGAGCTGCAGAGGCAGCAGGAAGATACGGGCATCACCCATGTCGTCATCATGCCCTTCCCTTCGACTGCTATTGAGAACAATGAGATCAACGTGCGGGTCCTCGATGAATCAAAGAAGATCCCGGACTTCATCCCTTACCATTACATACGTGAAAATTATGACGATGCAGGCTTCGATCCGATCCCCGCGCCGTACTACGGAGGAAAATGGCACTGGATGAGGGGGTGGCAGGATTCCGCATCTGATTACAAAGTCCTCAGCGATAAGGACCTGCCCGGGCTCGTTGAAAAGATACGGAAGACCGGAAAGCCCGTCATCTTCGAAGAGGAGCTTGCCTTTACAGAGCGTTTTGTCGATATGTTCGAGGGGCTGCCCCTCATCATCCCCCACCTCGGCCTGCTCGGCGGATATCCGGGGGACTTCCTGCAAAGCTTCAAAGGCAAGGAAACTATCTGTTTTGATACGGCCCTGGCGTCGCAGGATATGATCTACGAGTTTGTAAGAACGGTCGGCCCCGAAAGGGTGCTCTTCGGCTCAGATGTTCCGTTCAGCACAATGAGGAGCGAGCTTTCAAAAGTCCTCGCGCTTCCCGTCTCACGCGAAGACAAGGAACTGCTCCTCTTCAAGAACTTCATCCGGCTCACAGGATACAAGTTATAGCAAGCACCAAATCCTAAGCACGAAGCACTAAACAATATCAAAATTCAAATATCAGATGTTCCAAACAAGTGCACCCTTCTTGCGTTTTGAATTTTGAACATTCGGATTTGTTTAGGATTTAGAAATTCGGATTTAGGATTTCACAGTATCAGCCTCTGCGGGTCTACCTCTTCCCTCAGGATACGCAGGTCTTCCGCCGATGGCGGCTCCGCCTCCCGCGCGCGGGACACATCAATGGGAAAGCCCGTGTTCTCAACAATTTTGTCGACGGTAATGCCGGGATAATACTCTGCAAGGTACATCTCTTTTGTCGTCTCGTCAAACCTCATGACGCAGAGGTTGGTAACGACGGCAAGGGCCCCTCCCCTCTGGAGGCCAAGGTTCCTGCGCGACTCCCCGCCCTCATACCATCCCACGCTGGTCAGGTAGTCAAGCTTCTCAACGAACCGCCTCTTCTCGTGCTGCATAAATGTGATAACCCCTGATGCAAACGCCGACACGTCGCAGGCTCCACCGCTGCCCGAGAACCTTGTCTTTGGCCTCCAGTAGTCGCCGATCACCGTTGTGTTGAGGTTTCCGTATCTATCGATCTGGGCGGCTCCGAGGAACGCTATGGTGTGGAGCCTCCTGTGGCCCACTATTGAGAAGGCCTCGATGAGCCCCGAATTCAAACACGTTCCGTACATGACCCTGAGGTCTGAAACAGCCATAGGTATCTCTTCAAGGGACGGGTCGATGCCCCCTGTCTCAAAAAAGATGACCGCCTTTGGCGCATATATTCGTTTTGCCGCCGTGGCAGCAAGCATTGACAGGCCTGTGCCGGCGAATACAATGTCGCCGTTTTTAACAAACCTTCCTGCGCTTATCGCCATCATTTCGTTATCAGTATAATTAGCCATCCTGAAACCTCCCTATTTTCTGTCCAAACCTACTGCATATCCGAGAACGGGGTTCGCCTTTATCTTCATCAAGCTCTCTGAACCGACCTTGTTTAGATATTCATCGTAGGACGAAACGCCGTATACCCACTCATCGAGGTACTCTTTGAAAAGACCATCGTCGTTGGCTACCTTTTTGTAAAGGTTCAGATGCTTCGGGTCGTAGTCGTAGAAGGTGTAGCATCCCGTCGGGTGTGCGCCGTAAGGGACTTTCACGATAGCATCGACAAAGAACGGGGGGAGCGTGTTCTGGTCAGGGTCAAGCCTGATGAACGAGCGCGGCACGATCTCTTCGCAGGTCACGATGACGGCATCGGCCGATTTTGCCTGCTCGATGTCGGCGAAGGTGAGCCCTTTTATCCGGACCGTTCCGTCTTCGCCCACATACTGCGCGTGAACAAGCGCAATGTCCGGGTTCAAGGCAGGCAGCAGCACCACCCTGTCATCCTGTTCGCTAAAGGGATTCTGCATGAGGGAAAATTTCTTCGGCGCAACCTTTCTCTGCCCTCTGAGCTCTTTCGGAAATCCCTCGTAATTCAAAAGGTCCGAACCGAGTCCGGATTTTGTAGGGATAAAGGGAATACCCAGTGCGCCTGCGAGGAATCTTAAGCTCATCTGGTAGTTCGAATAATCCTCAAACTGGATCTCACCTCTCTGGATCGCCTTTTTAAATCTGATGCACGTCGGCGCATACCTCCCGTTGCCGCCGTATGCGATCTCCAGCCTCTTTACGCATCCGGCGCCTATCAGCACATCGAGCGCCTGCCCGTGGGAGTGGCACACAAGGTGTATGTCCTTTATTCCCTGCCTGATGATCTCGTAGGCGACAGCCATGGGGTTTCGCACAACGGTGAACCCCCCGAGGGCGATCTGGCTGCCATCCTTGATGAACCTCTTCACCGCCTCCTCGACGCTCATCACCTTGTCGGCTATTTCAGGATAATTGTTCATTTTTCCTTTCTCCTTGCTGTTGGATATAATCGGTTTGCGGTATCTTTGCTCCCAGCATATTCAGTGTATACAATTTTGTTTACAAATATATCACTTTTACGCGCTCAGTTTGTCAAGGTTTTTATATATGATGTGATTTCTTTAAGGGTTAAGAAAAAAGTTGACAATAACTATTGAATGCCATAAGATGGAAATGTTCGGGAAAAAATTCACACAAATTTTTTATAACTCATTCTTTAAGGAGGGCAGAATGAAATTTGATCGGTTGTTGGAGGGGAATAAGGATATTAAGAGAAGAGACTTTTTGAAGCTCACGTCGGCACTCGGCGGTATCGCTTTGCTGGGCAATGCAGGAAATGTTTTAGCCCAGGGTAAAAAGAGGATATCGATCGCAACTGGCGGCATGGGCGGCGTCTATTTCGTCATCGGCGGAGGCCTTGCGAGCATCCTTACAAAATATGCCGGCGTCGAAGCGGCAGCAGAGGTTACCGCGGCATCTGTCGATAACTGCAAACTCATCAACGCGAAGAAGTCCGACATGGGCCTCATCATGGCGGATACGGGCTATGACGCATTCAAGGGCCTCGGCAATTTCAAAGGCAAACCGCTTCCCTTGCGGACCTTATCGGTCCTGTATCCCAACCTCATGCACGTCGTAACGCTGGAGGGAAAGGGCATTAAAAAGGTGGCCGACCTGAAGGGTAAAAGGGTGTCCACCGGCTCACCCGGGAGCGGAACCGAAGTAAAGGCGCGGAGAGTCCTTGAAGCAGGCGGCATAGACCCTGATAAAGACATCAAAAAGGACAGGCTCGGAGCAGGCGAGTCCGCGGGCGCCCTGAAAGACGGCAAGATAGACGCCTATTTCTGGGACGGCGGCGTACCGACGTCTTCTGTTCTTGATCTTTCCGCATCGCCGGGAGTCAAGATGGTCCTCATCGGACACGAGGATCTTATCCCGAAGATGACCGGAAAATACGGCCCTGTCTATTATCCGTCGATAATCCCCAAAAAGGTATATACCGGAATGGAAAACGATACGCAGGTTGCCGCCGTCGGTAACCTGCTTTTATGCCACCAGGATATGGATGAGAAGCTTGCCTATGATATCGTCAAGACCATGTTCGAACACCTGAAGGAGCTTGCCGCCATCCATAAAGAAGCGCTACACATCAACCTGAAAGACGGTGGCGCAAGCAAGGCGGTTCCATATCATAAGGGCGCTGCAAAATACTTTAAGGAGAAAGGGATTACCGTTCCCGTTTGAAAGAACGATCAGGACACAGGGGGACAACATTCCTCCTGTGTCTTTTACTATGTGCAAGCATTGCATCCTTTGCCGGATTACTGATCAAGGTCCAAATACTGAAGATCGGGGATAAAGGGCCTTCGTACCGCGTTTCACGCGGCGATGTTATCACGCTCCGTTATACCCACTCAATGTACGGAGTGCCTGTTGTCGAAAGATTGAGAGTGGAAAAGGGATACTTCGAAATTTTCAGCGTCGCAACGAGCGACGCAGCGCTTGAGTACTATGGCATCACTTCAAAAGAAGAACAAAACGTGAAAGGGGCTATAAAAGAGTTTTCGATCCCTCAAGGCAGCGTAGGCGGACATACGCTGTCTGTTCATGGGGACACCATACCTTTTACAGCCCTGCACGATGAGCATAGGAGCATACACATAAGACTGGTACAGCAACCTCTCTTACTGCATCTCATATATTCTTTTCGGAGGTAACTATGGCAGACAAAGATATTCCGTCGGTAGATAAAGCAGTCGAGGAACTTACCGAGGAACAAAAGAAAAAACTGGAAGAGCTTATTGAAGAGGAAGAAGGAGTTACCCGGAAGGTAAAAGGATTCTGGAATATCGTCATTACCGCCCTCGCCGTTATCATGTCCCTCTTTGCAATATACGAAGCGGTCGTCCCGCTGACAACCCAGATCGTAAGGGGCGTGCACGTGGCATTTTTGCTTGCCATCTCCTTTCTCTATTACCCCGTTGCAAAAAGGTTTAAAGGAAAGATCAATATATTCGATATTATCCTGTCGCTTCTTTCTCTCGCATGCATCATCTACATGCTTGTTGATTTTGAGGATTTCATCTATCGGGCGGTAACCCCTGAACGATGGGATATGATCTTTGGCGTATTATTCATTTTGCTTATATTGGAAGTGACCCGGAGAAGCTCAGGCTGGATCATGCCCGTCACGTGCATCGTCTTTCTCATATACGCCTACATCGGGCCGTCGCTTCCTTCCCCGTGGACCCACAGGGGATACGACCTTGAGCGCATCGTCGGCCACATGTATATGACCCTTGAGGGCATTTTCGGCGTTCCCATCGATGTCTGTTCAACGATCATCATCATGTTCTGCATATTCGGCGCCTTTCTCACCGTATCCGGCGCAGGGAAGTTTTATGTTGACTTTGCCTTCACCGCAATGGGGAGAAAACCCACAGCAGCAGGCCGTGCCGTGATCTTCACCTCCTATCTCCTCGCAATGGCTTCCGGCTCCGGCGTAGCGAATACCGTCGCGATCGGCTCCGTCGCGTACCCGATGCTGCAAAAATCAGGCTATGACAAGAACAACGCAGGGGGCTTCCTCGCCGCAGGCGGCATGGGCGCGATCACGACCCCGCCGGTTATGGGTGCAGCAGCCTTCCTCATCGCCGAATTTTTGAGGATCAGTTACGTTGACGTTATCCTGCTGGCCCTCATACCTGCTGCCCTTTACTACTGGGGGCTCCTCCTCATGGTTGAGCTGGACGCGAAAAAATTTGCCTTGAAAGCGGTTGAGATAGAGAAAAAACACACACTGAAAGAACTGACAAAGATGTACTGGTATCATTTTCTCCCCCTTATCGCAATAGTGGCATTCCTTGTAAGGGGTTATACTCCACAGGTAGCCGTCTTCGCCGCAATTCTGACCTGCTTTTTTGCCTGCTTCATTCGGAGGGAGACGTGGTTCACATTGCCAAAGCTCATTGAGGCGCTTAAGCAGGGAGCCCTCACGGTCCTTAATGTCGCGGCGATCTGCGCGTCCGCAGGCATCATCGTAGGGATCGTCAGCCTCACCGGGCTCGGCCTGAAGCTGTCTTCGATCATTATCAGCTATGCTGGGGGGAACCTTTTAGTTACAGCGCTGTTCACCGGCGTCCTCCTGTGGGTTATCGGCCTGGCAGTCCCGATCACCGCTACATACATTATCGCAGCCGTCATCGCGGCGCCGGCGCTTACGCAGCTCGGCGTTCCTGAATACGCCGCACATATGTTCATCTTTTATTATGCCCTTCTCTCCGAGGTGTCCCCTCCGACCGCCCTGTCTCCTTTTGCCGCGGCGGCGATCACCGGCGGCGACCCGTACAAGACAACGTTCATGGCATGGAAGTACACCATTACGGCCTTTCTTATGCCCTTTGTTTTTACCGTCCTCCCTGCGGGCCGGGCCCTCCTGCTTCACTGGGAAGGGATAGGAATTGCTGCCGGGGTATGGACGATCATCGCCGCGTTCATCGGGATCGGAATGCTCGCCTCAGGCTGCTCGGGCTGGCTGTTAAAGAAGTCGAACATCCTGGAGCGGGTGATCATCATCATTGGCGCGCTGGCATTTGTCTACCCGTCCCGCATGGGAGATGTTGCCGGTTTTGTATGCCTCGCTCTCGTGATCGTCATGCAGAAGATGAGGAAAGGGGGAACGGGGCCAGTACAGACAGCGGCCTGAAAAACCGTTCGGCGTTATACGCTCGGTGTCCGGCGAAAAAAGCAGCTCATAGTTCATAGCTGACAGCGAATCGTATATCGTAGTTCGTATGTCGTATATCGAGAAAAAACAACTTACAGCTCATAAAGGAGGCGACGGAGGCGTACATTTTCGTACATCAAGTTAAGCCCGCTGCGTGGTTACCCGGGCCCAGGCAGCGAAGCTATATGAATGAAGGCAATTCGGTATCAAAGCAAAATAAAATGGCCGGCAGTTCTGCCGGCCATTTTATTTTACAATGAGCTTGTTATGCGCTCTTCTCGATCGCTATCATTGCAGCGCCGAGCGCGCCTACTATCTGCGGCTCAACATGGATCTTCAGAGGCATATTCAGCGCAGCTTCCAGGGCTTTGACGACACCGATGTTCTTCGCAACTCCCCCGGTCATAACGACCTCTTTTTCGGCTCCGCCAATTCTGCTGATAAGGCCCATGGTCCTGTCTGCTATAGCCTTGTGTATTCCGTAGAGGATATCCTCCAGCTCTTCGCCTTCGCTGACGAGGGATATCACCTCTGACTCTGCGAATACAGTACAAATGCTGCTGATCGTAACTTCCTTCTTATGTTTCAGAGAGCTGTCCCCGATCCTGTCGAGCTCAACGTTCAGGGCCTTTGCCATGACCTCGATAAATCTACCCGTACCGGCTGCGCACTTATCGTTCATTTCGAATTCGATGACACGGCCTTTGCCGTCTACCTTTATTACCTTTGTGTCCTGGCCTCCGATATCAACAATCGTCCGCGCTTCAGGAAAAAGGTAGCTGACGCCCCGGGCGATGCAGGTAATCTCTGTGATCGCCTGTTTGGCAAAGGATGCCCTTTTTCTTCCACAGCCGGTAGCAACGATATACGATACATCAGAGATGTTTTTGCCGGGATATGCCAGTACCTTATCGAGCGCCATCTCTGCGGTCTTTTTTGAATCTGCACCTGTCTGTAAAATATCATATCCAACTATCCCCTTCTCCTTGTCAAAAAGAAGGGCTTCGGTTGTGATAGAGCCAATGTCTATTCCGGCAACTAGCATATCTATACCACCCCTTTATTCAATAATAGCGAGGACTGCATCTGCCTCTACTTCCTGCCCTACGGCAACTTTGACCTCTTTGATCACGCCGGCAGCCGGTGAAACAATGGGCATTTCCATCTTCATCGCCTCAAGCGTTGCGATCTGATCGTCTTCGGCGACCTTATCGCCTACCTTCACATTCACTCCCACGATCTTTCCAACCATTGGAACGGTAACTTCTGTAGCCATTAGAACCTCCTTAAATAATTTGCTTGTTTATTTCCTGTAACCCAGAGCAAACTGGGCAATGATCATCTTCTGAACGTTCGAAGTCCCTTCGACGATCTGGTAAGACTTCGCATCCCTCATAAACCTCTCAACGGGATACTCAGAGGAGAAGCCATAGGAGCCGAATATCTTCACAGCCTCGGAGGCGCAGAAATTTGCCGACTCTGCGCAATAGTATTTTGCCATTGAGGTTTCAAGGGTATTGTTCATTCCCTTGTCTTTCTGCCAGGCTGCCTTCAGGAGCAAAAGTTTTGCTGCTTCATGCTCCACTGACATTCTTCCGATCTGCTCCTGGACCATCTGAAACTGCCCGATAGGCTGGCCAAACTGTTCTCTCTCGTTTGCGTATTTGCATGCTTCTTCAAGACAGCTCTGGGCTACGCCGACTGCCCTCGCGGCAGAGCTTAACCGTGTGAAATTGAGCATGGTCATGCAGATCGCAAAGCCCTGTCCGAGTTTTCCAAGGAGGGCGCTCTTCGGGATCTTTGCTTCTTCAAAAAATATTTCGCCGGTCGGGGCACAGAACAGGCCGAGCTTTGAAGTGATAGCTCTCTGGACAATACCGGGGGCATTGAAGTCGATAAAAAATGCCGACATGCCTTTATGCTTTGCAGCTTTGTCAGTCATGGCATATACAACACCGCATCCGCAATAAGGTACACCGGATATCCAGGTCTTTGTGCCATTTAAAACAAAACCGTCGTCCACCTCTACCGCTGTCGTCTTCATGCTGGCGACATCCGAACCGGAGTTCGGCTCTGTGATCGCGAAGCAGCCGCCGCTTGTCCCTGCGATCAGCCCAGGGAGGAACTGTTCTTTCAATGCATCGCTTCCGAATTTCAGCAGCACATTCTGGGGGCCGTTCATCTGGAGGTTGAAAGGAAGACCCCAGGACGGGCTCACTCTGGCAACTTCCATGGCCATAAGCGTCGCAGCCATATTGCCTTCTTCAAGTCCCAGCCCGCCGTACTGTTCCGGCGCGAGGCACGCAAACATGCCCTGGTCGCCCATCTTCTTCAGGATCTCCGGACGATACTTATGTTCCTTCTCGTCTTCCTCCATTGTGGGTTTGATATTCTTTACTGCAAAGTCGTACGCCATTTTGCGCATTGATTCAAGTTCATCAGAAATCTTAAAATCCATAGCTTTTTTTCTCCTTTCCGTGCGGTATTGTGAAACAAAGAACAAGCTAATATTAGCAAAGCGCATTTTCCATGTCAAGCTAATTTTCAGAAATAAATTTATCCTCTTCTGCGCCAGCACAACTTCTGAGAGCACGGCGTTTATCGAGCTTGCCTGGCCGTAACGTTGCACCCGTATAGCGCGTTGTTAACAGCTCATGGCGGGCCGGATGCTCGATGCAATTCAAGGGGCGAGGTCACCCTGCAGCTTGCGGGGGATCATCCGGATTGTTTAGTGCTTCGTGTTGCGCCCATCAATCCTTCTCTGCTTTCTTCAGGGGAGGCTCGATCGAATTGATCAAGTTCATGATGTGCTGCTCTATCAAGCGGTTTGCCTTTGATTCCTTGCCTGACGCAAGGAGCTCATATATTTTGCGGTGACTCACCTTTTTATAGCGCGGCAGCTTCTTAAAGTACATTGACGTGATCCGGTTCGTCACAAATGGCTCTGTTATACTCACGTAGAGACGCAGCAGAGTTTGATTCCGGCTCATTTCTACGATGTACCTGTGGAAACGGAAGTGGAGCGCTGTGTATCTTTCAATACTGCGCCTCTTATATGCCTCGTCCATATCGTCGAGGAGTTGCGCCAGCGCGGCAAGGTGGTCAGGGGTAACGTTGCGCATGGCCAGCCTTATCGCCAGCCCTTCGATCGAAGCCCTTACCTCGGTAGCCTCTCTCAGGTTCTCCAGCGAAATCGACCTGACAAAGGCCCCCTTCCGGGGGAGAAATTCTACAAAGCCTTCTGCCTCGAGGCGGCGAAATGCTTCGCGGATAGGGGTGCGGCTCGTCCTGAACATCTTCTGCAGATTTACTTCGTTCAGCCTTTTGCCTTCTTCGAACTTTCCTTTAATTATTTGTTCCCTAAGGTGCTGAAATATCTGATCGTGCAAAAGCAATGCAGGCTGAAAATCATCTTTTGTGTTGTTCATATTATCATCTGACTATAATATTTTGTGTTATATATGTCGACAGTATACAATACTGGAAGAATTGTCAAGCAAAAAATTAGGTATTTTATTATAAAAAACGAATATTTTATTTATCCTATCGAGCATATCAGAAATCGATCCGTTCATCGTTGCTGTTATTCAATACGTTGTTTTATATGATTATTATTAGATATTATTTTTTTAATATTTTTCCTTGACAATTTTTTGCATAATTGTATACTGTCGACAGATATCAGTTATATTCTCATCATATTTGCGTATAGTAATGCAGGATAACATGATTCCTTTTACGATCAAGCCATGCCCCATAACAAAAAAGCACATCTTGCGGGAGATTGAATATGGATGCAAAAAAAAGACCCTATAATTCCGTTGCGAACCCATTATTGTTGAAACCTGCAAGGCCCCTTCCCCGTGAAGCAGCGGTGATAGGCGCCGGAACGACAGGCGTTGACATAGGATATTATCTCAAGAGCTCTCTTCCGGATATGAGGCTCGTCTTTGTGGATGCCGAAGGAGAAACATTGATAAGCGCTGAGAAGCAGTTCGCCGGCTACGTAAAAAATTCCGTAGACAAGAGAAAAATCAAGGAAGATCAAGGGCAAAGGATCCTCAACAACGTTGTCTATACGACCGGCTTCAATGAGATCAAGAATACCGACCTGGTTATTGAAGCGCTGGCTGAAGATGCCTCCCTTAAAAAAGAGGCCCTCTCCGGGGTCGAAGCAGTTGTCAGCCCATCTGCCATCATTGTTTCAAATACCAGTTTATTCCCGCCCGACCGGATCTTTGCTGAGATGAAAAATCCGGCAAGGGCGGCGGTGGTACATTTCTTCGCACCTGCCTGGCGAAGCATACCGGTAGAGCTGGCCGCGTGGGAAAAGACCAGCCGGGAAGCAGTGGATTACCTCTTATGGGTCTTCGCCATGACAGGGAAAACGCCAATGGTAACGGGTAATGCAGCCTGCTTGATGCTGGGACGGATATGGAACAACTGGTGCAATGAGGCGGCCTACCTTCTCGATAACGCTGCTGCCGCCATGATAGACCACGTCGCTGAAGAATTTTCTTCAGAAGGGCCGTTCCGGGCATTGAATACAATGAAGGGCGGCGATGTCGTCTTTGCAGGAAATACCCTGCAGATGGAAGAAGGGAGCCATTACCTGCCCTCGCCTTCCCTGAAGTCCACACAGCCATGGGAGACGAAGAAACCTGGCAGCGCACCTGACGTGCCGGAAGACAAAAAAGACATGATCAGGGACAGGCTGCTGGGGGTTCTCTTCTCGCAGTCTTTCGATATCGTTGACCGTGGCATCGGAACGCCGGAAGACCTTACCTTCGGCTGCCAGGTTGCCCTTGGATTCAATAAGGGGCCTATGGATATCATGCTCGATATTGGCGAAGCCAGGGTAGACCAGGTCATAAACAAATTCCGGTCGGAGAAGAGCGGTTTCCCGGGGGCAAAAAGGCCCTATAAAGACTATCAAAACTTCAGGCGGTATATCCTCCTGGATGAGATCGACGGCGTAAAGATCATGACTATAAGGCGTCCGCAGGCAATGAACGCGATCCGCGAAGAGTTGAACAATGAGATCCTTGCGTTGCTGAAAGAGTACGAAAACGATCCGAGCACAAAAGGATTTGTCCTGACCGGATACGGCACAGCGGCATTTTCAGCCGGCGCCGACATCGGCACCTTCCCCGACATGCTTGGCGACATAGAAAGGGGCACCCAGGCAGCCCGGGACTGGGCAAAGGTACAGCCTTACATGGACCAGCTCGGGAAGCCGATCGTCGCCGCAATTAACGGCGTGGCGCTCGGCGGGGGATTAGAGCTGGCGATCCGCTGCCACAGCATGGTCGCTACGGCAAACGCAAGATTCCAATTCCCCGAGGTCATGCTTGGAATATTGCCCGCCATAGGAGGGACGATCGTTCCCTATCGTAAGTGGCCCAGGGGCGCAGGGCTCTTCCATGAGATGCTCTGCCTTGCACGGCCGATCAACGTGAAAGAGGCCTTGGAGATAGGCATGGTGAGCAAGGTAGCGGGCAGCTATTATGAAATGATCGAAGAAGCCATCAGGGAGGTTGGCAACCTTTCGGGAAGGATCAAAAGGATTCCCGACGGTAAAGTGGACATACCGAAGATGGAGATGCCGGAAAATCCTATGGCCGGCAAGCTCGCTTTAAGCAAAGAGTCCATCTCCATCATTATCAAGACAGTGGAAAAAGGGGCCGGGGCAGAACGTTTTTCCGATGCCCTTGAGATCGGCTACCGTGGCTTTGGTGAGATCGCCTGCACCGGGGCAGCCAAAGAAGGCGTGGCCGCTTTTATGGAGAAAAGGGCTCCGGTATTTAAGAAATGAGCATAGCACAAAGCGAGAAGAATCAGGTTGAGGCTAAGGTTGAGAAAAACCTCGGCTGCTTAACCTCAGCCTAAGCTTTAGCCTGTTTTTGTTTGCTGCTGATGATTACAAAGGAGGGGTAAGATGCTGAAGAGTAAATGGTTGCCTGCAGGCACGATCATGGCCGTCCAGGCGCGCAATATCCCGAACAAGGTTGCAGTAAAAGACAAGGTGCGCCAGCTTACGTTCAGGGAATGGAACGACAGGTCGAACAGGCTGTCGAACGCACTGGCGGCCATCGGTGTAGGAAAAGGAGACAAATTCGCCATTCTCGCCTATAATTGTATAGAGTGGATGGAGGTATACGCCGCTGCATCAAAAGGCGGGCAGGTGGCGGTGCCGATAAACTTCAGGCTCGCCGGACCGGAGATTGAGTATATTGTGAACCATTCCGAATCGAAAGCCTTCATCGTTGCCCATGAATTCGCCGATACCATCGACCGTATCAGGCAGGATCTGAATATCCCTCAAGGCAGCTACATCCTGTTCGGGACTGACGCAACCCCTGACGGCTGGAAATCCTATGAAAAGATGATAGGCGCAGCGTCCCCGGCAGAGCCGCCGGCCGCCGTTGACGGGGCAGACCCCTGGATGATCATGTACACATCAGGAACAACGGGCAAACCAAAAGGCGTTGTCAGAAACCACGAGGCAACCATTGCCGAATTCATCATCAATGTTATCGATGTCGGCTTCAGGCACGATGACAAGGGGCTTCTCGTTATGCCCATGTGCCATATAAACTCGGTATTCTATTCCTTTGTCTTTACCTATATCGGGGCAAGCTGCTATGTCTGCAACCTTGTATCGTTCGATCCTGAAGATATTCTGAAGATAATACAGGAAGAGCGGGTCACCTTTGTCTCCCTCGTCCCGACCCATTACATCATGATGCTCGCCCACCCAAACAAGGATAAATACGATGTTTCTTCGATGAGAAAGCTTCTCTGCTCTTCAGCGCCCGTCAGAAGGGACACAAAGCTGGCCATCATCGACTACTTCAAGGGCGCGGAGCTCTATGAGATATACGGCTCAACAGAGGCCGGATCGGTGACCATACTCAAGCCGGAGAGCCAGATGGAGAAGCTCAGCTCCATCGGGAAAGAGGTCTCTGCAACAGACCGGATCAAGATCCTCGACGAAGAGGGCAACGAAGTCCCTGAGGGCGAAGTGGGCGAGCTTTATGCGCGGACACCGGAGATATTCACGGAATACTGGAAAGACCCTGAGAGGACACAAAAGGCCTTCCACGGGGAGTGGTTCTCGGCAGGGGATATGGCAAGGAGGGATGCCGACGGCTTCTATTACCTCGTTGACAGAAAGGCAAATATGATAATAACCGGGGGCGAGAACGTCTTTCCTTCGGAGGTGGAAAACGTTATCGGAAGCCATGCGGCTGTCAAAGATGTGGCGGTTATCGGAATACCCCATGAGAAATGGGGCGAGGCCGTCAAGGCGGTCGTCATACCCCATGAAGGCGCAAAGATCACAGACAAAGAACTCATAGATCACTGCCGCGACAAGATCGCGGGATATAAGATTCCCAAGACGATAGATTTTATCAAGGACGAGGAGATGCCAAGGACTGCTACCGGCAAGATCCTGCACCGGATACTGAGGGAGAGATACGGGAAGTGGAGCGATTTTAAATAAAGCGGGGGTATTTTAAAGGAGGTGGTCAAAGAAGATATTAGGGAACAGGTTCTACAAATCAAAAATCAAGGAGGGTTATGATGAAAAGTTTCAAGCTAATATTCCTGGTCTTATTTTTATCGGCCATCGGGGTTGCATTCCTGGCAACAACGGCGTTCAGCCAGGCAAAGCCTATCGAGCTCACCTACGCGCAGTTCCAGCCTGCCCAGCATTTCAACAACAAGCTTTCCGAGTCGTATGCAAAGGAGATCGAGAAGAGGACGAACGGCAGGGTAAAGATCACCGTATACTCAGGCGGCACGCTCGTCGCTGCCGATAAGACCTACAGCGGCATAGTAACGGGGATCGCCGATATGGGCATGTCCTGCATGGCCTACACGAGGGGCAAATTCCCCCTGTCAGAGGTCATCGACCTGCCCCTGGGCTACAAGACAGGCGTTGCTGCCACAAAGCTGATCAACCTCTTCTATGAAAAATTCAAGCCAAAAGAATACAGCGAGACGGAGGTGATGTACTTCACGGCCCATGGCCCCGGTATTATTCATTCCAAAAAACCTGTGTATAAGCTTGACGATTTCAAAGGGCAGAAGATCCGCTGCACAGGGCTGGCCGCGAAAGTGGTCGGCAAGCTTGAAGGGGTACCTGTCGCCATGCCCATGGGAGAAACCTACGATGCCATCAGCAGGGGCGTTGTGGACGGCTCAATGGCCCCGCAGGAATCTGTAAAAAGCTTTAGGTGGGGTGAGGTCATCAATGCCTCGACCCAGAGCTTCGGCGCCGGGTATTCCACGGGTTTCTTTGTCGTGATGAACAAACAGAAATGGAACTCTCTGCCCCCTGATATTCAGAAGATCTTCAGAGAGGTCAACAAGGAGTTTGCAGACAAGTGGGGAACCGCGTGGGATTTCCACGACCAGGAGGCCCGAGACTGGATGGCACAGCTGGGCAAAAAGATCATCCCTCTTTCAGCCGAAGAGAATGCAAAAATGGCCGCGCTGGTCAGGCCTCTGCTGAACGAATACGTGGAGAACATGAAGAAACAGGGGCTGCCGGGGAAAGAGGCGCTGGATTTCTGCCTGGCAGAGCTGAAGAAGCTGGAGAAGTAGAGCGCACAGCAAGGGAGGGGAAAGGCATTTCGCGCACAACCCTTTCCCCTCTTCTTTCATCAACGCAGGAGGGAACCCGATGGAAGGATATCTCAAGGGTATAAAGAACATCAGCCGCTTCATGAACGCGATCGCAGCCATTGGCCTCACGTTTATCATGCTCCTCACCACCCTCGACGTGATCCTGAGGCTCTTCAAGCATCCCATCCTGGGCACCTATGAGCTGGTTGCCTTTACCGGGGGGATCATCATCGGGTTTGCCATCCCGATGACATCGTTCATGAGGGCGCATGTATATGTGGACTTTCTCGTTCAGAGGTTTCCTGAAGGAAGGCGCAACGTCGTCAATATCTTTACCCGGTTGATGGTGATCGCATTTTTTATCATAGCCGGCGTGAACCTCTTCAAGCACGGGTGGTACCTCTATTCAACGAATGAGGTCTCCCCTACCCTTCAGCTCCCCTTCTATCCCGTCGTGTTCGGGATCGCCGTGGCCTGCGTCCTTGAATGCTTCGTTATGGTCGCCGACATCGTGAAGATAGCGGGAGGGAAATATGAATGATGTGATAATAGGCATTGTAGCCCTCTTTGTGCTGCTCATGCTCTTCCTTACGGGCATCGAGCTGGGATTCGCGATGGCCATCGTCGGGTTCATAGGGTTCTGGATATTGAAAGGCATCGGTCCCGCGTTCAACCTCGTCGCCGTCGACCTCTTCGACGTCTTCACCACCTACGGCTTTACGGTCATCCCCCTCTTTGTCCTCATGGGCCAGATCGCCTATAATGCGGGCATCGCGCGGCGGCTTTACGATTCCGCCTATAAGTTCATCGGCCACATCCCCGGGGGGCTGGCGATGGCAACGGTTGCAGGCGCCACGTCCTTCAAGGCCATATGCGGCTCCTCTCCTGCTACGGCCGCCACGTTCTCGAGCGTGGCCGTTCCCGAGATGGACCGGTACGGCTATGCAAAGCAGCTTTCAACGGGGGTTGTCGCAAGCGTGGGAACACTCGGCATACTCCTTCCGCCCAGCGTCACGCTGATCGTCTTCGGGATCATCACAGAGCAATCGATCGCCAAATTGTTCATGGCCGGGATCATACCGGGATTGCTCGCGGCCTTCTTTTTTCTCGTGGTCATTTACGTGTGGTGCAAGATCAACCCGTCGATCGGGCCGAAAGGAGAACGGTCAAGCTGGAGCGCACGGTTCAAATCCCTTCCCGAGGTGCTGCTGGTTGTAGCTGTTTTTGTCGTTCTCGTGATAGGCCTCATGAACGGCTTCTTTACGCCCACCGAGGCAGGAAGCATCGGGACCATGGCCGTGCTCTTGTTGTCAATAACAAAAAAGGACATCGATTTTAAAGGATATATCAAATCGCTTCTGGAATCTCTCCGCACGGCATGCATGGTGCTCACGCTCATTGCAGGCTCCACGATCCTCGGCCATTTCCTGGCGGTAACAAAGATCCCCATCTATGCGGCCGATTGGGTCGCGGCCTTGCCTGTCAACCGTTACATCATCATAATCCTGATCAGCTTCATCTACCAGATAGGGGGCTCGTTCATAGACGATCTCGCGTTCATGATCCTCGCCACCCCGATCCTTTACCCGGTAGCGTTGAAGCTCGGCTTCGACCCGCTCTGGTTTGCCATGCTTGTTGGCCTTACGGTAATGGTCGGCTGCGTCATACCCCCGGTCGCTTCCAATGTCTTTGTGGTGAAGAATATCACGAAAACCCCGCTGGGGGTGATCTACAGGGGGGTTATTCCGTTCCTCGCGAGCCTCATTACGGTTACTATTCTGCTATTCTTCTTTCCCGGCATGGCCACTTTTCTTCCAAATCTCTTGATGAAATGAGAGGGAACTATAGAGGCAAACCATTAAGGCGGTCAATACTGCATTTTTATTATTACAGAAAATGTTCGATGTTATCTTCTTGGTATAGCCATGATCTTTGACAAGACAGGGTGCGCGGCAGACGGACTGTATGTAACGGGGCTACCATGGTCGCCGGTCTATCTCCTTGACGGCGCAAGGCCTGTACTCTTCGAGTCAGGCTTTGCCTGTATGGGAAGGCATTACGTAGAGGGGATCAGGTCCGTTGTAAAGGAAAAACGACCCGAGATACTCTTTTTAACGCATGTCCATTGGGACCATTGCGGCGGAACGAGCTATATCAGGGAGTCTTTCCCTGGCATCAAGGTTGCGGCATCGGAAAGAGCGGCATCGATCATTAAGCGGCCCAATGCGCAGAATCTTATAAAAACGCTCAGCAAGGACGTGATGTCCTTTATCAATAAATACTACGGGATCAGCCTGACGGGGATGCTGGATGATCCCTTCAAGCCCTTCAATGTCGATATGGTGCTTGAAGATGGGCAGACAATAGATGTTGATGAGGACCTGAGCGTCAGGGTCATAGCAACGCCGGGGCATACCCGTGACCACCTCTCTTACTATATTCCCGAAAGAAAGATCCTCATTGCCACCGAGTCCTCCGGTGTCCAGGACAGGGTAGGCACTATCGTCCCTGAATTCCTCGTCGATTACGATATGTACGTCGCTTCCTTAAAGCGCTTAATGGAATTTCCCGCTGAGGTCCTCTGCCAGGGCCACCACTTTGTTTTTGTGGGAAGAGAAGAGGTCAATAATTTTTTAGCACGGTCGCTAAGAGAGGCCGAACATTTCAAGACCCATGTCCTTGAATTATTACGTTCCGGGAATGGATCTATCGAAGAGGCGGCGAGAAAGGTCAAGGCTGAACAATATGACCGGAACCCAGGGCCAAAACAAACGGAGAAGGCGTATCTGCTCAACCTGAGATCACGGATAACGCACCTTGCCGAACGTTTCTATAACGGACAACAGATTTAGTTATAAAAGTAACGTATAAAACTATATTAACCCGGATACATAATGAGAGCATCGGCGTCGGGCGTTCCTGCAGCAAGCCGTCGCGAGATATGAAATATCCGGGCCAAAACGAGGAGGCTATGATGAACTTTTCAATGTTTTGCAATCTCAACGCAAGCAAATTCCCCATGAGAGAATTCCTGATCGAAAGCAACCCTTCAAAAGGGATACGGAGGACCATTACCTGGGGAGAGATGAACAGCCAGGCGAACAAGCTCGCAAACTACATGGTCAGGGAATGCGGGATACAAAAAGGGGATATAGTCCTCCACCTCATGATGAACAGCATCGAGTGGTATGTGACGTATATTGCGATACTGAAAACCGGCGCCACCATAACGCCTCTTAACTATCGCTTCGCAAGCGGCGATATCAAATATGCAGCCGACGTGGTAAAGTCAAAGGTCTTTATCCTGGACGATACCTTTGTGCCCAGGGTGGAACCGATCATCCAGGATCTCGGCTATGTTAAGAAGTATGTCTGTGTGGGGAATAACGTTCCACAAAATATGACGCCATACAGGGAGATTGTGGACCGGGGCGATCCGTCGGAGGTGCTTGTAGAGACGTCAGACGATGAGATGGCGGAGCTTATGTTCACGTCAGGCACAACCGGAGCGCCGAAGCCTGTCTGCCACACCCACAGGACCCTCTTCTATATAGGGCTGGGCAACGGCCTTACCTTCGGCGAGGGATACGAAAGCGTCTACATTGCTCCCCATCCTTTCTATCACAGCGGCTCCCTCTTCTATTCCTTCCCCTGCTACATAGCGGCAGGAAAAGTGCTTATAGCACAGGACCTCTCGCCGCACGGGCTGATCCGATCGATCGCCGAGGAAAAGGCCACGGGGGGCTGGATCAGCGTGCCGATCTGGTCGGACATCATCAATATGATCAAGGCCGGGACATTGGACATCAGCAAATACGATTTCTCCAGCCTGAAATATATCGCAATGGGCGCTCAGCCAGTGCCTACCGTGCTCCTGGAGGACAGCAAGAGGATATTCCACGGGTTGAAAATGTTCAACACCTACGGGATCACAGAGGGCGGGGGCGGGTGCACCGTCGCACTCTACGATGAAGACATCCTGAGAAAGATAGGCGCCATCGGACGCCCCGGGCCCTTCATGGAGGTGAAGGTTGTTGACGACAAGGGACAAACATTGCCGGCGGGCAAGGTTGGGGAACTGCTTCTCAAGGGCCCTCGCCTCATGAAAGAGTATGCGTACAATCCGGAGATGACAGCCAGGACCATAACCGACGGATGGCTCCATACAGGCGACCTCGCGTATACCGATGAAGACGGATACCTTTTCTTTGCCGACAGGTCAAAGGACCTCATCATCAGGGGCGGAGAGAATATATTCCCGGCTGAGATAGAGGATGTTTTGCGCAAAAATCCCAAGATCCAGGATGTTGCCATCATCGGGTATCCCCATCCGAGGTTTGTAGAGATCGCCATGGCGATCGTCCAGCTAAAGCAGGGGGAGGCGATGAAAGAGGAGGAGGTCATCGAATTCTGCAAAGAGAAGGGGCTCGCAAAGTATAAGTGGCCTGAAAAAATTGTATACGCAGATGTTCCGAGGAACCCGGCCGGCAAGATCGAGAAGCCAAAATTAAGGGAACTGTACGTAAAACCGGCAAAAGATGGGGCGGGCAAGTAACGCCGGGGCAAAGATTCAGGTTTTATCCTTGACAAAGTGCTGTATAATTGTATTATGTCGACAATGATCTTCACTCTTATCTTTATCACCAGAAGAAAAAGTAAATTTTTTTAAAAAAGGAGGGTCACCATGGAACGTTTCAAGCTAACATTCTTGGTCTTATTTTTATCGGCCATCGGGGTTGCATTCCTGGCAACAACGGCGTTCAGCCAGGCAAAGCCTATCGAGCTCAACTATGCGTTGTTTCAACCTGCTGTCAGCTGGCCTGGCAAGCTCGCCGAAGACTATGCAAGTGAGATCGCAAAGAGGACGAACGGCAGGGTAAAGATCACCGTATTCGCCGGCGGCACGCTCGTCGCTGCCGATAAGACCTACAGCGGCATCGTAAAAGGGATCGCCGCTATGGGCATGTCCTGCATGGCCTACACGAGGGGCAAATTCCCCCTGTCAGAGGTCATCGACCTGCCCCTGGGCTACAAGACAGGCGTTGCTGCCACAAAGCTGATCAACCTCTTCTATGAAAAATTC
>Ga0228535_1000608_pt1 | contig 91185 bp, 104 predicted proteins | sample SJ1metagenome_FD_168457 | JGI IMG/M metagenome (GOLD analysis project Ga0228535, IMG submission 168457) | Enriched culture of PCE-dechlorinating microbial communities from Ithaca, New York, USA - SJ1 | ecosystem: Engineered > Modeled > Simulated communities (microbial... > Unclassified | place...
TAAAGCAACGTCAGGAGCATTATATAAAAAATATAAAATAGCACAAATAAGAGAAAATACTGAGCTATATATTACTATTTTCAAATTTTCTTTAGAAAAAATAATAACTATTAGTATGATTATAAGTAAAGCATGAAAAAAATATGTCATTTAATCAGCTCCTTTGTTTGGATTATAGCCCTGAACATAAGCTGAGTTTGCTATTATATGATTGCTAACAGGACCAGTTAAAAGTACAAAAATAAGTATGAAAATAAGCTTAATTAGGGATTCTGAATTATTAGCTCTTAGCATTAAGGCTATAAGTGTAGTAATAGCTGCGACAGTATCTATTTGGCTGCTTGTAAGGAGCTTTGAATAGGCATCAGGATATCTAAAAATACCTATAATTCCAAAGCTTATATATATTACCGATAAAGCAAGAAGAAAATCAGATAAAAGAATTAATATCATTTTTGAAGTCCTCCTTTAAGAACAAATCTAGCTATGATAATTACTGTTAAAAAACCTATCATTCCATAGATTAATCCTATATCAAGAGACATGGAGTTTTGTTTATAGATTGCGTAGCTGCATATAAGTAGAATTGTTTTTACAGAGATTAGATTAAGAGATAAGAGTTTTTCCCATACAGTTTCTCCTATTATAAATTTAACTAATATTGCAGCTATTGATATGCATAAAAAAATCATGAAAAATACTAGCATAGACCTCTCCTTATCCAAATATCTTATTATAATCATTCAAAATAGCTCTTTTGCTATGCTCTGGGTTACTATCAGAATCAATATCCAAAACAAAAAGAGTGCTTTCTTTTATATCAACAGTGATAGTGCCAGGTGTTAATGTTATGAAGTTTGCCATCATAGTTAAAATTACAGGATTAGTTGTAGGAAGAGTAATCTCAAGTATATGAGGATTCGACTGTTTTTTTATGATTCTTTTTATATGCAGATATGCATCTTTATATATAGCAGGAAATAGTAATACAATATATTTTATAATAATTTTTAGCCAACGAAAAAATCTATATACTTTATTTTTCATACCTCACCCCATTTTTGATTAAATTTAAAAAATGCAAATTTGTTGGTAATCATTTATTTTATTATAACCTATACTATTATTTGATTAAAAATAAAGCGAAATCTATTATTTAGGATTTCGCTTTATTTTAATTCTAGTTATTTTTTTCTGGTTCGTTCTCTGAAGAGTATATATTTACAATCTTACTGTCCTTATATGCGAATCCATTAAAGCTTTTAATATAGAATAAATCTGACTCCACTAATATATCATTATCACCATCAGCATCTACATCTGAAATTTTTAGCTGTGGATTACTTCCTCCATCCATATCTTTCGGAAATCCAGTGTAGTATGCTCCTTGGCTATTTCCTATTAATATGAATAGTTTGTTATATGTAGTATCCGTATAATTTGATTTGCTTCCTATAAGTAAAATAGAATCGCTCTCATCGTCACCTGTTACATCTGAGCTAATTCTTTGAATCACTGTTGGTCTATCACCCATTTCATAATTATTTGGGTTATCATAGTAAGCAAGCCTAGCTTCAACCATTAATTTATCACCACTAGTTGTAAGCTCATAGCTTACTGAATCTTTAATCCAAAATGCTCTAGGATTTTTCTCGTCAGAGTCTGTAAAACTATCAGAAAGAGGCTTTCCAAGCCACTTATTCATCTCAGCATAAAGTTTATCCTTATCATCTTGATTATATGTCAATACTGTTTTATATACCCTTTTTTGCTTACCATAGTAATATCTTGTATCAGCTTCGATAGAAAACCATTTTTGTTTGTAGTCAATATACTTTGTATCATCGCTCACCCCTTCTCCTTGGCTTCCTTCACCAAATAAATCGATTATATTTGGCTTTAAGGTTGAATAGGCTATAAAAGGCTCAATAGGCGAGAAATCTGATTCCATAGAGGATTGATTTGTTTCTTTTTTTAATTCTCCAAAGCTATTGTAATAAAGTAGATATGCTCCACCTAAAACAATGGCTATTACTATAACAGAAATTCCAAGCAATTTAGTAAATTTATTTTCATCTAACATCAAGCTCACTCCTATAAAATATCATGTATTAAGTCAAAATATATTAAACCCGTTGTTAATCAATCTAGCTTATAATTATAGCATAATATTTTTGTTGATGCACTTTTGGACATCAAGTAAAAATTCGCTAGGAAAAGCTATTTTTCTTTTGTTCATGGATAAATAGCTTATATATAAATTTTTTTTAGCTCTTGATATAGCAACGTAAGCTAGTCGTCTTTCTTCTTCAGTATCATTGGCACGAATATGTGGGAACTGGCCTTCATTTACAGATACCCAAAATATATTATCTGCTTCCAGTCCTTTGCTAGCATGTGCTGTGACTAATAAAACGTCACAAGATGAAATAGAATTGTTCAAAGAGGATATAATTTGACTTTTATATTCTTTTTCAAGCATATTAATCCCATCTTTGATGCTAGTTTCATTATCAACTAAAGAATAAAAAACTTCAAAGAACTCATAAAGATATTCAATATCTATACCATACTTTTTTGAGTAGCTTATTAAGTAGTTATCGTAGCCTATAGTAGTTCTTATACAATCTACAGCATCGATGAAGCTAAGGTTTTTTAAATTTGAGATTTGATTTTTAAGTACACTTAGTTTTATTGTTTTTTTAATTTTTGATACAGATATGCATCTAAAGTCATCCTCGTTATGGATATAGTTTAGACCTCTGTCAGGTTTATTTCTAATTCTATTTATTTGATCTAATGAATAGTTTTGAGATAATTTTAAATATGACATTATATCTTTAAATATAAAATTAGAAAAGAAATTGAACTCTTTATCCTTTATCTTAAACTTTATATTATAATCTCTCATTGATTTTATGAAAGGCAATATTTCAAAATTAGTACGAGAAATAATCATGTTGCTAGTACTTTTTGACTGCTTAATTTCACTTGCGATATTCTTAGCTTGCTCGATTACATCGGTATATTTTATAATCCTAACAAATCCCTGATTATTTTTTCCTGATTCTATTGTTTTGCTAGTTCTAGATTTATTTTTTGATATTAGTTCGTTAGCAACATTTAGAATTTCAGGAGGACACCTATAACTTTTTATTATTGGATATATCTTTGCATTTTTAAAATAATTTGTAAAATTCACCATAAATACAGGACTAGCACCCCTAAAACCATAAATAGATTGGTCTTCATCTCCTACAACAAATAAATTTTCATCTGAAGATAAGAATAATCTTATTGTATCAAACTGAACTTTGTTAATATCTTGAAACTCATCAATTATAAAATACATGTATCTTTTTCTAATTAAATTTAATATATGAGGATTAGATTTTACCAGATGGTGAGTTTTGCTTAGAATATCATCAAAATCTAGTTTATTATTATCTTCTAGCCAGCTATTATACTTAATATATATTGTTTTAATAAAGTCATTTTCAAAATTTATTTTAGCATTCCTATTATCAAAATCATAACTTGAATTCTTAATTTCTGATATTTTTGAGGATATAATATCTAGAGCTTCATTTGGTATATAATTAGAGGATATAATGTTAGATATGATATTTATTATGAGGTTATTTTTTTCTTCATTGCCTATAACTGAATCTTTAGGGTATGAAAAGTAATCTTTTAAAATACTTAAGAAAAAGCTATGAATTGTTCCAAAAAATACACTGCCTAAGCAAGAATCTTTTATTATTGTTCTTTGCTTTAGTTCACTCGAGGAATATCTAGTAAAGCTAAGTGCTACAATGCTCTTAGGGTCTATATTCAAAACATTAACCATATTATATATTCTTTCTGTAATTACACTCGTTTTTCCACATCCAGGACCTGCTATTACAAGAGCTGGTCCACTACTATGATATATAGCTTCTTTTTGTTCAAAATCCATATCAATCACATCCTTTGAATCAAAAGTATAGGTTTTGTTCAGTTGTTTGAACGTAATTTGCTAGGAGGATTTATGCTAATAAAAGATTATTTTTTATTAAAAAATGATGAATACAAGATTTCAAAGAAATCTTTTTATTTTGACATTGAAACTACCGGATTGAATTCTAAGTATGATAGCATTATATTGATTTGTGCAGCTTTTTATTATTCCGATAATGAAATATTAATAAGACAATACTTTTCTGAAGACATTAAAGATGAAAAGAGTATTATTTTATATTTCCTTGAGGATATTGCTTCTATGAAAAGATGCATCAACTTTAATGGAAATAGCTTTGATTTGCCATTTTTAAAAAAAAGAATAAGTAACTTATCTATTAATGAACCCATACTTGATAATATGGAATCAATTGATATATTATCCTACCTCAGACCTTTAAAAAAATTATGGAATTTTGAAAACTTAAAACTCAAAACTGTAGAAAAATTTTTTTCAATAGAAAGGCAAGATACAATTTCAGGCAAAGAATCAGTTGATATGTATAAATTATATCAAAAAACAAAGAATGATAGTTTAAAAGAAAAAATATTGCTTCATAATTATGAAGATGTTAAGCATTTAATTTTGCTTGAAAATAAGATTAATAATGAGTCAAAGAAAAGAAGTCGAAAAATAAGTTCAAATTACGGAGATTTTTATCTTCATTTGTACGATTATAAAATAAATAAAAACAAAATAGAATTTATTTTCTCATCAGAGGAGCCTATTCCTAGTATGAACATTTTTAGTGATGATGGAGATAGTGTAATATCCTATGGTAAAACGCTTAGAATGACATTACTGGTAATGACAGGACAAAACGAAAACAATCAAGAAGTGGTATATTTAAATTTATTTGGAAAAAATATTCCTATTTTTATCGATAAAAGCTTATTTGAGGACGGTGTTTTTTATGCACTAAATAGCTTTTTTAATGCTTAAACCCTCTATTATAGGGTAGATAAAATATGTGAGTTACTTATAATTTAATGGAGGTGTACTATAATGAAATATAACAAAAGAATGATGAAATCCAGACCAGACTATGATTTATTCAGAAATGATACCGAGGAAAAATATGAAATAGATTGGAAAAAAATCTTTTTTGGTTGGGTAATTGTGGATGTAATTGCAAGTGCTACTTTGCTCACATTATTTTTTAAAAAAAGAAATGAAAAACCTATAGACAAATATAAAAAGGATCTTTCTAAGTCCTATAAAAAATCAAAAAAGAAATTTTCAAAAAAAGCTGATAAAATACTGAAAAATTTAGAAAATACCGCGGAAGATGTTTACGAAAAAGCTTATGACCATGTTGATAATACAACTGCTAAAACAAAATCCTTTAAAGATAATACCCTCGAAAAAACTAAGCACACTTTATCAGAAATAGCTGATTCACTTGAGCAGATTTCAAATAAATTAAGAAAGCAAGATTAAGCTTGAGAAAATTTAAAAAGCCGACTAAGTTTATGAATAATCACATAATAACTTAGTCGGCTTTAATTATTGTAAAAATAAATTATTATTCTAAAATGAGACTATATTGCTAAATTATGCTAAATATAAACATGAAGTTTTATAAAATATCTATAAAGATTTTTTTGCTTCCAATAGCATTTCGTTTGCCTTATCCATAAATTCTATTGCTTTTTGAATATAGGTTGCTGTTTCATGCTTTTGCATTTCATTTGCTTTATCTACCCATTCCTTGAATCCATCTTGATGGCTATTATTATGATCTACCCAGTGAGCAAGAAGAATTCTGAGAGTTTTTTCTTCTTTACTTATTCCTTCTAAATCATGCTCATGGTTATGAGGATGATCATGATGGTGCTCATGAGTATGAATATGTCCATCTCCATGGTCATGCTCATGGATATGATTTGATGAATCATGGTGATTATGTGGTTTTTGACTTGAATATTTTGCTTTCATGGCTGTGACCTCCTAAAGGATTCGATTTATTTTATTGAAAACTCTTTTTTTATAATATCGATGGCGTCTTTAATCATTAAAAGTAGTGGTTTTGCCTCAAGTCCAATTACTGAGTAATTTTCAGGAAGTATTGGCAATATAATCTTATAAGCATCACTTTGAGTAATTGATTCTGATATTGATAAAGTTACTTCTCCCATCATGCTATCAGGAATAAGTAAAGAAAATGGACAAATAATAATATTAGCGTTTTTACTAGAAACTCTAATAGCATTTTCTCCAGTAGCACCCTTATTTGCCTTTTGTTTCATCATTGCAGAGGTTGCGATTGCATTTGTGCCTAGTGCATATATATCTATACTCGATGGCAGTTCATCTCTAAGAGCGTGAACTACTTGAGAGCCAATGCCTCCACCCATCCCGTCAATAACAGCTATTATCATAATGTCACCTAATTGCTTTCTATGATTATTTTATGAGCAATAAGCTTCATCTCTTTTATAGTGCCTTCAACAATTTTTTGCTCTCCAAGTAAATCCTCTAGATATACCTTACCGTTTTCGGGTTTAACAAAAACTACATTATCCATTATTTTTTTTTCACCTTCTGCAGTTAATAAATATGCTTGTGATTCACACATAACTTTATCCTCCTTAGTTTTACATCAGTGTCATACAATGCTTTATATTTCAAAACTAATTATAACATATATGAACCGTTGAATAAGCACATTTCAATGATTTTCTTTTTAGCCAAGAAGACTTGAAAGACTTGGAAAATCATCTGTATTTGTATGAGGCAAGAAGCAAGCTGATACAAACTCATCCATATATGAAGGATACACCGAAAGTTCTATATAGGTCATTTGTGATGCAATGCATTCCATTTTTTTTCTAGCATCTTCACTCATCAAAGTTAAATAAGACCCGATTAAAGAGCTGTTTCCAATATATGAAAATTTATCTCTAGGTATATCTGGAAGCAATCCTATTATAATAGAATTTTCAATATCCAAGCTGTTTCCAATTCCACCAGCAATCATAACTCTATCTAGTTCACTAAAGCTCATTCCAAGGCTTGAAATAAGTGTCGCAGCACCACTATATACAGCTCCTTTAGCTCTTATAAAGTTATCTAAATCAACTTCTGTTATACATACATCCTCATTGATATCTGGCCACTCTTCTTTTGAAGCAACAATGTAGCTTCCAATTCCATGCTCGTCTACTTTTATTCTAGGATTTCCGTTATCTTTTATCAACTTTCCTCTTCTATCAATAATTTTATTTTTAAACATCTCTGCAATTAAATCAATTATACCTGATCCGCAGATTCCCTTCGGTGATTTTTCTCCAATTATTTTTATGATAGGAGCTGAAAATAAATCATTAATTTTAACTTCTTCAATTGCACCAGGAGCTGCTCTCATTCCAGAAGATATTTCGCCGCCTTCAAAAGCTGGTCCAGCTGAGCATGCACATGTCATAAGAAAATCTTGATTTCCAAAAACAATTTCTCCGTTGGTTCCTAAATCTATAAAAAGTGTATTTTGTGAATCTGCCCAAATGTAAGATGCTAGTACTCCAGCTGTAATATCTCCTCCAACATAAGATGCAACGTTCGGTGCTATATATATAAATGTCTCGGGATTTACCTCAAGACCTAGTTGTCCTGCCTGAATAAATGGTGCTCTTAAGAAAGCTGGAATATACGGCTCCATCCTTAAGAAATCTGGATATACTCCCAAAAATAAATGTGTCATAGTTGTGTTTCCAGAGGCAACAAAAGCTATTACCTCCTCCATATCAACATCTGCTTCTTTATACATTTTTTGAAGAAGTGGATTTATAGTGTCCTTGATTATCGCTTCATTTAATTTATCTAATCCTTCTTTTTTAGTTGAATATATTATTCTGTTTATTACATCAGCTCCGTATTTCATCTGAGCATTTCCTGCTGATGCACGTCCTATTAGCTTTCCAGAATATAAATCTACCAACGAAGCTGCTACTGAAGTAGTTCCTATATCTAAGGCTATTCCAAAAAGCCTATCTAAAGTGTTGCCTAATTCAATATTTACAACTGTTGTTCTTTTTCCTCGTGGTATATGAGTAACAGTAACTTTAAAATCACCATTTCTTAAAATAAATGGCATTTTTCTGAGCATTGGTAGACGCATAAAAACTTGAGAATATCCAAGCTTAGTTCTCATTTCTCTCTTTAGTCTATCAAAATCAGATATATTATCATCTAGATTTGGCAATCCAATTTCTATATAATCTTTTTTTACATATGTTCCAAACTCCATATCGTTGTCTATAAGTTGTTTTCTTGAATTCTCAAATATCAATTGGTCTCGCTGTGTTGAAATAGATTGAATTTGCATATTATTTAAAGCTGAAGACTCAATATTTATTAACTCTACAGTTATGTCTGAGGATTTAATTCTAGTATCACATGACAAAACATAACCATTATCTATTTCTTCTTGAGTTATATGTAAGTTTTTTTGTGTATCGACTTCACCTGAAGATATTCTTACTTTACATTTTCCGCAAGTCTTACTTCCATTGCACGGAGCATCTATGAAAATATCATGTTTTCTTGCTACTTCAATTAATAAGTCTCCTTCGGTCGCTATTACCGTTTTATTTAAAGGCAAAAAAGTGACTTTTGGCAATTTACGTCCCTCCTTAAAGGAAATCCCCAAGGATATCCTTGGGGATTATTTTTCATTTAGAAAGCTAAATTATAATGCAGCTTTATAAGCAGCAACATCCATTAAGCCTTCAACTTGACTATCATCGCTTATCTTAACTTTAATAATCCAGTTTGCATATGGATCTTCGTTTATAGCTTCTGGCTCATCTTCTAATGCTTCATTAATTTCAAGCACTTCTCCATCGATAGGTGCTATTAAATCTGATGCAATTTTTGAAGACTCAGCTACACCAAAATCTTCATCCTTAGAAATTTCATCTCCGATTTCAGGCATTTCTACATATAGTAGCTCGCCTAATTGAGATTGAGCATGATCTGTAATGCCTATAGTTGCAACATTACCGTCTACTGCTACCCAAAGATGTTTATCTGAGTATTTTAAGTTATCTGGAAAATTCATGCTTCTTCCTCCTTACATTAATGGATCTAAGCCAAGTGCTGGATGTCCTTTTTGAGAAAGGAAATCTATTAACGCCTCGCCATCAGCAGCAATAGTCTCATCTGCAATCATATCTGTGAAATTATCAATGTCATAAAGCTCTTTTGCAGTTGCATTAAGCTTATCTTGAACATACTCTTTTAATTCTTTTGGCATCCATACTATTCTTTGGATTCCGCCTTCAGCTCTCATGAACTTCTTAGAAGAAATAAAATGTCTTCCGTGACCCATGAAGCCTGGAGTTTGAACTCCTCCGCCTGTCATAGATGCAAGCTCTCCAAATGTCATACCTATTGGAGTCACTCCACCATACTCTCTATTTACGATTACAACACCGTTAGATGCAGGCTCTATACCACAGATACACTCAAAGCATCCGCATGAAGTCATAGGGTCTTCCATGATTGAATATAAAGTTACACTATTTACAGCTCCTTGAGAAATTTCTGATACTGTCTCATTTACTTTTTCCCAAATTCCTTTATTTTCATCGATTACGCCTTCTTTAAGTATTGGTTGACAAGGCCCTGTTGCATCAAGTTCTTTAGTAGCTTTAGCATCTAACCAGCTTACTGCTCCACATAGTCCAAGTCTTTCAGGAGTAACTACGCAAACGTGAGCAGGTGCAAATGACTGGCAAAGGTTACAGCTGTAGAAAGTATCTACTGATTCATCAGTAAGAGAAGCAAGTCTTTCATCTCTAGCTTCATATTTAGGAGTTGCAATCTCGCCTTTTAGTGCTTTGATTTTTTCTTCATCAGTTATTATAGTGATTTCGCACTTGTCAACAACTGTATCAAACTCATCCATCATCTTAGCGTATAATACTTCTCCGATATGGTTTAATCTGAAGCCTTTTTCATATGCTTCTTTACCTATTCTTATCCATGTAATATCTCTTTGTCCTACGTGCATTACGCCTTCGATATAGTTCATGAAGTAGTGAATTCTTCTTTCAAGAACTGGTTCAAAGTCTGTTTGCATTGCTTTTCCAGCTATTTTAACAATAACTGCAAGTGGCATTCTTCCAGGAACATCAGTAACTGTATCAATATCTGGACCAATGATTTCTATCTTATGATCTTCAACCTCAGAAGCATCTTTCATAAGAACAATCTCAAATGACTCAGATTTTCCTCCACCAAATTCAACGAACATGTCACCTTTTCTGATTCTTTCACCTTCGAAAGCTGCTGCGAATGCAACTGGTATTGGAATTTCAGTTATTTTAATCTTAATGTTTCTAGCCTCTAATGAAGTAGCAACAAATTTATCGTAATCTTTTTGAGTTATTAATCTAGTAGGTACTTCCATTACATCTTGGTCAGTAATTACAGGGAAACCAAGAGCAATCGCTCCAGCTCCAGCAGAAACTACTAACTCAGAAAGAGGTCCAAAAGCATTTACAAACGCTGGCACTCTCTCAAGTGTGTACTTAAGAAGTCCGTCAAGATTTCCTGGCTCTAAGCCTCCAAATATAAGTGCTGCTCTAACAGCTACAGAAACAACGTGAATAACTGAAGTTACATCATAGCCTAGTGGAATAACTCTAAGGTCAAGGCCCATTTTTACATTAGCTTCAGTAGCTTGATCAATTACTTTTCCAACTAGGAAAGTAAGTAAGCCTTTTGATTGGTAATCTTTAATAACCTTAGCAGCAGTTTCAGCATCTGGGCACTCTCCAAGTACAACTGCAACACCTGGAATATCACCAGTTACAAGAGGTACTCCTAGAGAACGGATTATTGGGTCACTTATATGTCCTGCAAGAGGCGCAACATAAGGAGCTTCTTCTACAGAATATTTTGCTGCTTCTATAATTTCAGCAGCTAAAGCTGTTCCAAGTCCAGCATTTAAACCATTTTCTAATCTTTGCTCTTTTACTAAAAGACTTTCAACTATAGCTATAGCTTCTTGAAGTTCTCCTAGATTAGATATCTTTTTACCTGTTGCAGCGTAGATAACTGGTAGTGAATAAGCTGTATCAGGAAACGCAACTTTATGTTCTTTGCCTTTATCAGCAACTGCTTTTTCAACTACGGATTTTGCAGCTGAAAGAGCATCTGAAGTTCCTTGAAAAATAATATCAAATAAAGTCATTATATTACCCCCTACTTTAATTAGAAATAAAACCCCATAAATATGCTCAATGATTTTAAATTATAACTCTAAATATGAATCTGCATAAAGAGTATTGTTTTTGATAATATCAGCTGATTTAATAGTCTCCATTAATCTAACATCACATGGATTGATAATAGCTGAAGATAATCCGTTTTGCATTGCCATAGCGCACCATACTGCGTCAAGGATAGGTCTGATGTGCTTTGGAGCTCCATTAGAGATATTTGATAATCCTCCAGTAGTTTTAAGTCCCATATCGCTCATCATTTTGATAGCTTCAAGAACCTCTTGTTGTTTTTCTTGCATTCCTTTGATAACAAGCATTAGTGGATCGAAAAGTACATCTGTAGGCTCCATACCTGCTCCTAGTGCTCTTTCAAGCATTTCTGTACAATAAGCCATACGCTCATCGTTATCTCTTGGAATACCTTCTTTAGCACAAAGACCGATAACCATACATCCATACTCACCAGCAAGATCAATCATTTCGATTCTTGGTCCAGCATCAGCAGAGTTGATTATTGCTTTTCCATTTTCACTGTTATACACTTTTAATCCAGCTTCTATAGCTTTACGGTTTACTGTATCTAATGCTAGTGGAATATTATTGAATTTTTGCTGAATTGATTGAACCATCCAAGTCATTACTTCCTCGCCGTTTCTTTCAGCAGGTCCGATATTAACATCTACGTAATGTGCCCCAGCATCTATTTGCTCTTTAGCTCTGTGGAATATTGGCTCAAGATCTTTTTCTTCAATAGCTTTTCTTATTACAGGTGATATACAGTGAATTCTTTCTCCAATAATCATAAATTTATCCATTTACAATAACCCCCATCATATTATTTTAAAGAGGGAGATAACTCCCTCACTATATTTATGCGTTTTGATAAAGATCTTTTAGGAATTTAGGAAGCTGCATTGATTCGTTTGGTCCTACAACTACTTCCCAACCAGGTAGAGAATCCTCTATATCTCCCTTAAGTACAGCAACTTTTCCTGGAATGATTAGTTTTCTTGATTTTGTCTTTTGCTCTACTCCGCTTTCTTTTACAAAGTTAGCGATTATAGATCCACTGAATTTACCAGCAGCCCATGCTGTAAGAACTGAATATCCTCCAGCATCTGGAATTAGTAACCAAGTAGGAACCTTAGATTTTTCAATTTCACCGTTAATAATGAAATAAGTAAGAGCAAAGTCAACTGTACAAAGTACTGGAGATTCGTCATTAGCATTGTTTACAGAGTATGCCTTAGGCTCAACACGCATTGGTCTTTGTGGATCAGTGTAAATATTTTGTCTTAGAGCCCATACAGAATGTCCTCTAGCAAAATCCATATCCTCAATAACTAAAATTGAACCGTATTTAATTGTAAATATTGAGCTAAGAGCTATTTCCATGAATTTGTTGTCTTTAGCTAAATCATTTACAAATATAATACTTGGATATCCAAAAGTTCTATCTCCATCTTTAAGAGCAGTTCTTCTGATTTGAATTGCGTTTGTATATGCTTCCTTAATTGTTTTACTTCCAGCATCTAGAAGTAACTCTTTATAATCTTTTGATTGAACTTTTGAAGTTAATTCATATAAATCTTCTAAAGAGTCAGCTCTAAGGCCAAGTGCATATTTTCCAGCAGCCGCTACATCAACCATTTGCTCATAGTTAGCAGCTGTAGCTCCGTGAAGAATAGGATTAGTGTCTTTTAATAGCTCTAATGCTTCCTTAGCAACTTCTACATCTTCGCAAACTACCATGTATGCTAGTTCAGCTCCTGAAGCTAAAACTGCTTTAATATTAGCTATGTAAGCTTCTTTATTTCCAGTATAGATAAAAGCAGCAAACTCAGCTTTCATTCTTTCTCCGATTCTTTCAAAATCAACTTTTTTGATGTTTTCTATTTTGCTGTTTACTACATCAGCAGAATCAGTGTCTTTTATTGCAACTGCAAAACGGTTTCTGTTAACAAGAGTTTTTTCATGTCTAAATAGAACTGTCTCTCCACCTAGCTTGTACTCATTAGCTCCAGCTCCTACAGTTAGCGCTTTCATTGGTGGCGCAGTAGATTCTGAAAGTTTTGAAAGATTTTCTTCACTCATATGTGGACATTTTTCTATTTCTATTCCACCTGCTGCAACTTTCATTGAAAAAGCTAAACAAGTTGGGAATCCACAATCTTTACAGTTTTTCTTTGGTGTTAACTTAAAAATATCTAAGCCTGTTAATGCCATTTTAATTTCCCCCTAACCTCTGAATTGTTCTATATTAATTGATCAACTAATGTTCTAATAGTTTTAACACTCTCTGGATGTCTAAGTACTATAGCGTTAGCTCCAGATACTAGTACTGCAGATGCCGTAGATACCTCAAGAGCTATTCCACGATCCTCTCTGCTACCCCATAGAGGCTCATCTTCCTCAGAAGCTAGTGACTCTTTAACATTCCAAGTTTCAAAAGAAACAGGTGTAATTATAGGCATTTGAAGAGTTTTATCATTTTGTCCAAATGCAGCAAGTCTAATTCTATCAAATGTTGATGATACATATTCAAATCCATATCCAACAGCTGCGCAACCAACATGCATTACTATATTTTCAGGTTTAACACCTAGTTGTGTAAGTAGAATGTTTAATTGCTTTGCAAGGTTGATATCAACTGAAGACTCAGCTCCAACTTTATGGCTATAAGCCATTCCGCCTGCTGCTCCAACAGCTTTATAGTTATCTTCTGTTGCTGCCATTAATAATACATTTTTTCCATCTGTAGCAGCTGCAACCTTTTCAAATATTTTTGCATCTTTTTCATGGTTGTTTGTTCCTGCTACAACAAGTGGAATTTCAATAGCATCAGCTACTTTTTTTGCTATTTCAGCACAATCCTCAGCTGGTCTATCCATTCCATTTGGATCTGCTCCTTCAAATCTTAAGCAAATAAAGTCAGGTGCATAAGTATCTTGAACAAATTTCGCCCAAGCTGCAGTATCAGAATAAACGTCTTTATAAGCTGTCTGAAGCTCATCTAGCCATCCTTCTGGAGCAACGTCAATAATTTCCATTCCTACTGCAGTTTTGTTTCCTATTTCCCCGTCGAAGCTATAAAATGGTAGTGTATTTTCTCCACCGATTTTTACTGCTTTTTCTCCCACTCCAAGTGTTACTTCTCCGATTCTACCTTGATATTTCTGTACTGATGTTTTAAATGCCACTAAAATCGCCCCCTAAAAATTGCGGTTTATTGTTATCATATATTTAAATTTGATAAAATTTCATGGAAAGTCTTCTTTGATGGAGAATCAATTGGTAAATCAACTAATGGTTTTCCATTAGAATCATATTCGTAAATATTATCATCCATCGGAACTACGCCTAGCAGGTTAAGGTTGTATTTGTTGATCTCTTCCATTATCCCATCATTTAACTGACCATTAGGAGCTTTGTTTACGATTAAATACAAATCACCTATTTTGAGTTTAAGTTCTAATGCAAGATCTCTTATTCTGGCAACAGCTTGTATACTTCTTCTAGAACAATCACTTACTAGCAGAAGTACATCTACTGATTTAGATGTTCCTCTAGAAAGATGTTCCATTCCAGCTTCGTTGTCTATTACTAGATAATCATAACTGTTTGAAATCGTATCTAGCTGTTCTCTTAGTATTCCATTGACATAACAGTAACAACCTGTACCTTCAGAACGTCCCATAACTAGTAGGTCATATCCATCACCTTCTGAGATAGCAGTGCTTAACCTGTACTTCATATACTGTGCTTTTGTCATTCCCCCTGGAAAACTATTCCCATCACGTTCTCTTCTATTTACATCTTCCTTGATAGCTCCAAGTGTTATATCTATTTTTTCACCCAGAACTTCATTTAAATTTGCATTAGCATCAGCATCAACAGCAATTACCTTGCCGCTTTTCTCTGTTGCTAAATAGTTGATTAACAATCCTGTTAAGGATGTTTTTCCTGTTCCACCTTTACCTGCTACTGCAATAGTCTTTCCCATGTTGTTTTGTCCTCCTATTATCTATTACACTTTATGAACACATTGACCATGAACATCATGTAGAGCTTCCATAAGTGCTTCTGATAGTGTAGGATGAGGATGGATGACATCTCCAACCTGAGCTGCTGTAAGTTTAAGATGAACTGCTAAGGTTAGCTCTGTTAATAAATCTGTGGCATGTGGTCCTACAACTGAAGCACCTACTATGACGTCGTTGTCATCTGTAAGCACTTTAACTGAACCTTGAAGTTTTCCAATTGCTTGAGCTTTCCCTAATCCTCTGAATTCAAAACTTCCCACATGATAAGCAATGCCTTTTTCTGTAAGTTCTCTTTCTGTCTTTCCAACTGCTGCTACTTCAGGATCTGTATAAACGCATCTTGGAACTGCATCATAATTTACAGATGATTTTTTGCCAACTGCATGGTCTACTGCAACTAATCCTTCTTTTGAAGCTACATGAGCTAGCATTGGTGAATTAATCACGTCTCCGATTGCATATATTCCATCAACGTTTGTCATCATATTTTCATCTACAATCAGTTTGCCTCTTTCAGAAGCTAATCCAAGCTCCTCTACTCCTAGGTTGTCAAGATATGGTCTTCTACCTACAGAAACTATCATAAGCTCTGCAGTTAGAGATTTTCCACTACCAAGTTCAGCAGTAACACCATTATCATTAACCTCAACCTTTGTTATACTATCGCTTGTCATGACTTTTATCTTATCTTTTTTAAATGAACGTGCAAGTTGCTTTGCAACATCATCATCTTCAAATGGTAGTAAATGATCTGCCATTTCAACAATAGTAATTTCTGTACCAAGTTTTCTGTAGAATTGACCAAACTCACATCCTATAACTCCGCCCCCAACGATAATCATTGATTTTGGAATTTCAGTTAGGTTCATCGCTTCATCACTTGTTATAACCTTAGTTTTATCATAAGGAAACATAGGTGGAACTATTGGTGCAGAACCAGTTGCTATAATTATTTTATCAGCTGGTATTGTTTGAGTATTATTATCTTCATCAGTTACAAGCACTTCAGTTGAAGATAATATTTTTCCATGACCTTTTACTACAGTTATTTTCTTTTGTGCAAATAAATGCTCTATACCTTTTACAAGATTTGTTACTATCTTGTTTTTTCTATCCATTATTTTATTAAAATCAACCTTGATATCTGAGCCTATTTCTACACCAAAATCTTCAGCTTCTTTAACCATATCTATACGCTCAGATGCAGCAAGAAGTGACTTAGTAGGGATACATCCCCAATTTAGACAGGTTCCACCTGGCTTATATTTTTCAATTACTGTTACTTCTGCTCCAAGTAAAGCTGCCTTAATTGCTGCGACATATCCTCCAGGACCTGCTCCGACTACTACTATTTTCATTTTATTTCCTCCTTACAGTCCAGCTGCATCTAATATAAGAGGAACATTTTCTTCAGCACCAATCGCCATAATATGTACACCGTCACATAGTCCTTCTTCTCTTAGTTGTTTAATGAACTCTCCAGAGATTTTAATACCTTCCATAACCATAGCTTTGTTCTTTTCTTTCTTATCTTCTATTCCTTCAGCACTTGCTTTAAGTCTATCGATAAGCTCATCTGGAACAAAAATTCCTGGTACATTGCTGTTCATGAATTTAGCCATTCCTGGTGATTTTAGAGGTATAATACCAGCCATAATTTTGCAATCCATGTGCTTAGTTTTTTCTCTAAAATCTCTCATTGTTTCAATATCAAAAACTGCTTGAGTTTGGAAGAATTTTGCACCTGCAGCAATTTTCTTTTCCATTTTAAATATCTGAGCATCTACTGGATCAAATCTAGGAGTAACGCTTGCTCCAAGGAAAAAATCTGGTGTTCCTTGTAGTTCATTTCCTGCCATATCTTTTCCAGATTTAAGTATCTCAGCAGCTTGAAGAATTCCAATTACATCTAAATCATAAACTGCTTTAGCATTTGGATGATCTCCTACTACAGTATGATCACCAGTCAATGCTAGCATATTTGGGATTCCAAATAATCCAGCTGATAGCATTTCCCCTTGAATTGCTATTCTGTTTCTATCTCTTCCAGTGATTTGGATTACAGGCTCAATTCCTTCTTCTTGAAGAACTTTACATGTTGCAAGTGAAGTTGCTCTCATAACAGCTGATTGAAAATCTGTTACGTTTGCGGCATGAACTCTTCCTTTTATTAGCTGAGCACAATGTCTAAGATGAGCAAAATCTATTCCCTTTGGAGGAGCCATTTCAGATGTTACAGCAAACTCTCCATTTTCAAATGCTTGTTTAAGTAAACCCATTTACATAACCTCCCCCAATTTTATCTAGTTAATTCTATTCTCTTTGGATGAACATTTTTTTGGAAATCTTTTGGTGGTCTGTTTTCAGTGATGTTACTTAATCTGCCTTCATCCTTTAGCTTGTTGTAAATTAAAATCCAAGCACAGTCATTTTCAGCATTAACTTCACATTTTCCGTTTTTAGCTCCACCACATGGGCCATTCATAAGGCTTTTCGCACATCTTGTTATCGGACAAATTCCCGCTGTCCATCCAAGCTCGCAATCTCCACATGCCAAGCAGCTTTCCTCATATTGTCCAACTCTTTCTATTTCACCAATAAACATTGTGTTATTTCCTGGGTAAACAGGTTTTGAAACGACTTTTGCTAATGTTTGAGTACCATCTCCACATGCTAGAGATACTATTGCATCAACTTCAGGCATTTGCTCTTTAAAAACCTTCATATCTTTTCTGGTTTTTAAAAGATTACAAGCTGGATCTAAAACTAAAGTACCTAGAACATTTTTCCCTGCTGCCTCTAGCTCAGTTTTAAGAGCTGCAATTTCTTCCTCGCCCCCAACTTTACATGTAGAAGCACATAAACTACATCCTGCAATTAAAACATTTTGTGCATCGCTTATAAAGTCCATCAATTCTTCTTTTGGTTTTGCCTGAGAAATAATCATTTTTATCCTCCTCCAGAATTCTAAGCTCAAAACTCTATTTATCTATTTTTACATCTAAGAAGGCTTTGCCTTCTTAGATGTAATTTTTCTATAGCATATTCATTACTTTTTCGCTAATTGAATCAGCTATAGAAATACCCTCTTTGACAAGTTCGCTTACCCTGTTTTCAAGTTCTAAAGAATAGTTTTCATCCTTCATCATGCCGGTATTAATTAGAACATTCATTTTTCCGCTAATAAGAGCGGCTCTTAAAAATTCTACCCCTACACCAACATCACTTATTGCAAGCTTTGAGCCTTTATCCATAAGCTCTAAATGAAGTTTTATTCCTTCATATGAACGTTCAACAATTTCAACTGGTACTTTGCACGCTTCCTTAAGTGCATCTTCCATTACCTTAGCTTTTTGTATTTTTTCTTCATCAGTATTAGCTGGAAGGCCATATGCTTTTGCTAGAGGCGTGAAGTTGATTTTGTCTTCTTCAATCATATCTAAGAATCTTCTCTGAAGAGAAACTGAAGAATCTAAAATTCTTTTTAAGTCTTCTTCAAACTCAGCATATTTTTTCTTTCCAATTGTCAGATTACAAACCATAGCAGATAATGCACATCCTTGAGCTGCTGTAAGAGCTGCAGCTCCACCACCACCAGGAGCAGGAGCTTTAGATGATAGAATCTCTACAAAATCTGTAAGTGACAACTTCGAAAGATTAGTTTCTATTTGTACTTCTTGAGTAATATCCATACATACCACCTTAGAATAATCCTGCTATTTTTCCTGTGCTATCAACATCTATTTTTTCAGCTGCTGGTGCTTTAGGAAGTCCAGGCATAGTCATTATTTCTCCAGTTAAGGCTACAAGGAATCCTGCTCCTGCAGAAACTTTAATGTTTCTAACAGTTATCTTAAATCCTGTAGGTCTTCCTAATTTTGTTTGGTCATCAGTAAGAGAATACTGAGTTTTAGCCATACAAATCGGAAGCTTATCATAACCGATTTTTTCGATTTCTAATATTTGTTTTTCAGCATTTGGAGTGTAATCAACTCCATCAGCTCCATAAATTTTTGTAGCAATTGCATTTATTTTTTCTTTGATTGGTTGATTTTCATCGTAAGCAAATTCAAATTTGCCTTCATTTTCATCAATTAATCTAAGTACTTCTTTAGCTAATTCTTCTCCACCTTCTCCACCTTTAGCCCAAACTTCAGAAAGTGCAACATTAACGCCTAATTCTTTACACTTATCTTTTACAAGCTGAAGTTCTGCTTCAGTGTCTAGTGGGAACTTGTTAATAGCAACAACTGCTGGTAATTTAAATACCTTAGTTATGTTCTCAACGTGTTTTAGTAGGTTTGGAAGCCCATTTTCAAGAGCTTCAAGATTTTCATTGTTAAGTTGATCTTTTTTAACTCCGCCATTATATTTAAGCGCTCTAACAGTAGCTACTATAATAACTGCATCTGGTTTTAGACCTGACATTCTGCATTTGATATCAAGGAATTTTTCAGCTCCTAGGTCAGCTCCAAAGCCTGCTTCAGTAACAACATAATCAGCGAAATGCATAGCCATTTTAGTTGCTATTACTGAGTTACAACCATGAGCTATATTTGCAAATGGTCCACCATGAACAAATGCTGGAGTACCTTCTAATGTTTGAACTAGGTTAGGCTTAAGAGCGTCTTTAAGAAGTGCTGCCATTGCTCCGTTAGCATTAAGCTGAGCTGCAGTAATTGGCTCACCTTTTCTAGAGTAACCAATTATAATTCTTCCTAATCTTTCCTTAAGGTCCATGATATCTGATGCTAAACAAAATGCAGCCATAACTTCAGATGCAACAGTAATATCAAAACCGTCTTCTCTAGGGAATCCATTAGCTTTTCCACCAAGACCATCAGTAATAAATCTTAGCTGACGATCGTTCATGTCCATAGCTCTTCTCCAAGTTATTCTTCTTGGGTCTATATCAAGTGCATTTCCTTGATAGATATGGTTGTCAATCATAGTTGCTAGAAGGTTGTTTGCTGCTCCTATAGCATGGAAGTCTCCAGTAAAGTGAAGGTTGATATCTTCCATAGGCACTACCTGAGCATATCCTCCTCCAGCTGCTCCTCCCTTAACTCCAAATACTGGACCCAGTGATGGCTCACGAAGTGCAACTAAAGTATTTTTTCCAAGTTTTGCCAATCCATCAGCTACACCTATAGTAGTTGTAGTTTTACCTTCTCCAGCTGGAGTAGGATTAATCGCTGTAGTAAGAATTAGCTTTGCTTGTTTGCCTGTTTCTCTTTTCATAAGGTTGTAATCAACCTTAGCTTTATATTTTCCATAAAGATCTAAATCTTCTTCTGTAAGATTTAATTTCTTAGCTATTTCCCTTATATCTTGCACCACTGCTTCCTGTGCAATTTCTATATCACTTTTAAAACCCATTTGAACTCCTCCTTAAATGATTTTTATTTTATTATACTATGAATCTTTTCTAACTGAGGACTCAATTGCATTTTTTATAATTTTTATTTCTTCCTTTAGATTTAGGTCTGCATCATATGCAGATTGATTGTTTCTATCAGAATCAATAACATCTTTACTATAATGGATAAATCCTAGTAAGCTGTCCCCGACATTGTCTCTGATAAAATCTTCATCTTCTTTATTTCTAATCTTATTTGCTACTACCTTTATCTCCGATACCCCAATATCATTAGCTAGTTTTTTTACTTTTTCAAAAGTTTGAAGACTCCTAACCCCAGGTTCAATAACTACAATAAAAGCATCTACACCCGAAGCTGTACCTCTGCCTAAATGTTCAATTCCTGCTTCCATGTCCATGATTACCACATCTTTGTTTTGCAGCACTAGATGTGATGTTAATCTTTTTAAAAGAACATGCTCAGGACAAACACATCCGCTACCCCCTGTATCAACTGTTCCCATGGTAAGTAATGATACTCCATTTAATGTCCTACAATATCTTTCAGGTATATCATCAACTTTAGGATTCATTTTGAAAAAGCTTCCGATGCTCCCGCTTTGAGCTCCAGTTCTTTCTGCTATCAAATCCTTTATCTCTGATATAGGCACTATCTCATCTATTTCTTTTTTGGTAAATCCTAAGGCTAAAGCTAAGTTTGCATCGGGATCAGCATCTACTGCCAAGACTCTATACCCTTCATCAGCATACAATCTACTTAATATTGATGATACAGTAGTTTTTCCAACTCCGCCTTTTCCAGTAATAGCAATTTTCATAGTCATTCTCCTAACTCTATATTCCTAGTGCTGTACGTTTTGCTTCTATTCTTTCAAGAACCTGCTCTGATAATTTAGCTGGGTCCATTTCAACTGTAAATTTAGCTCCAACGATATCTTCAACTCTATTGGTTAATAAATCAACCATTTCAGCTGAGCCAGTTACTTGTGGATATACTCCAAGGAAAGTATCGATACCACTTCCTATTACGTAGTTTCCTATAGCAACAGCTTTCTCACTCATCCACTCAGGAGCGATACCTACAACTGGAAGTTTAGGAATATCCATGTTTAAATGTTTAGCTACAGCATTTACAAGTAATAAAATTCTACTTATATCTACGCATGAACCCATGTGAAGAACTGGTGGTATATCAACAAGCTCGCAAACAGTTCTAAGTCCTTGTCCTGCAAGATTCCTAGCTTCTTTGTCAAGAAGACCAGCTTTTGCTGCAGCTTGAGCCGCACATCCTGTAGCAACAACTATTACGTCGTTTGCTATCATGTTTTTTATAATTTCTATATGTGAATAGTCAGGTCTAACTTTAGGATTGTTACATCCAACAATACCAACAGCTCCTCTAAGAACACCAGATACTATACAATCAGCAAGTGGCTTAACTGTACCTGTTTTATCTACGTGAGAGTTAGTAACTAAATCTAACTGTTTAATTATTGCTTCAATAGAATATCCAGCCATTGCTGTTTGCTTTGAATCTGGAATGTAAACCTTAGCTCTATCTCTATTTGCATAGTTATCTATAGCTTCTTTTACAATACCTTTTGCTGAATCAAAAGCATGATGCTCATCAAACTCAATATGAGTTGCTCCTGGAATTTTCGCTTTTGGTGATGTAGTTATAAATTTAGTATGGAAACAATCAGCAAGAGCTGCCATAGCTGGGAAGATACATTGTACGTCAACTATAACTGCCTCAACAGCTCCAGTAAGTACAGCGTTTTCCTGTTGTAGGAAGTTTCCTGCCATTTTAACTCCATGTCTCATTGTAACTTCGTTTGCTGTACAGCATAGACCAGCTAAGTTTATTCCTTTAGCGCCTTTTTCTTTAGCATATGCAACTAGCTCAGCATCTTCAGATGCAAGCACTATCATTTCTGATAATGATGGATCATGACCGTGAAGAACTATGTTTACCATATCTTCTTCTAAAACTCCAAGGTTACTTTCTGTTTGTGTAGGAGTAGGAGTTCCAAAAAGGATGTCAGTAAGCTCAGTTCCTATCATAGAACCTCCCCAGCCATCAGATAAACCAGTTCTGATTCCCATTCTTACTAGTGATTCTGCTTCTGCTGTACATCCGATATGAGTAGAGTGCATTATTGTTGCAATCTCTCTATCTATAGCTCTTGGAGCCACTTTTTCTTTTTCCCAAGTTTCTTTTCTGCCATCTACAGCTCTGTCTAAAAATCTTAATGTTCCAAATGGCTTACCAAATTCCATAAGAGCTACTTCTGCAACTTCATGAGCTACATCATATAAATCTTTTCCTTCTGTTGATACTCCCCACTCGCCAGCAAGTCTATAAAGCTTATCTTTATCTTTTACTTTATAGCTTCCATTTTCGCTTGACATATGTAAGACGTGTGCAATATCTCTTGCATGGTCAGAGTGAGCAGCAGCTCCAGCAGCAACCATACGTGCAAAGTTTCTTGCTGCTATAGTATCAGCAGTTGCTCCACAGATTCCTCTTGGTGCTTTTGGTGTAATTCTACATGGTCCCATAGAACAAATACGGCAGCATACCCCTTCTTCGCCGAACTTACATGAAACTTTTTGTGCTTCTTTTCTGTCTTGCCAAGTTTCTGCTCCTGCCTCAACAGCTTTTTGTTTTAGCAGTGAATTAATCTCTTCCATTTGCTCGATGGATAAAAGTGTTTTTTCCATAGCCATTCCTCCATTTTCCCCACTTGTTAATTTTTAAACAAATTTGCTAAAAAAATAATTTTGCATAAATATGCAAAGTTGATAGGTTTTTCTTAATTCCAATTATAACATAAAGATAATGAATATAGTAACTGTAGCCGCTCAAAATTTTTGGCAAAAAGTCTCAAGATTTTTGGCAAAAACATTATTGGTTTTAGGAAGTAATTCAGAGGGTAAGCGTATCGGCTCACCCTCTTTGTTTTTGCCCTACATATTACCTTCTTCTTGAGTAACTAGATACTCAGCCACAGGTATTTGATAATCTTCAGGGAGAGTGTCTAGTTCTCTTCGTCCTCCCTTAACCAGTATAGCATAAGCTTTCACTAAATAGTCCTTAACCATTATTCACACCTCCTTCCAGTGCCTCAACCTTAGCTTTTAAGGCCTCTTTTTCGGCTTTTACATTCTCTAACTCTTCCCCTATAGCCACTATGGCCTCATAGACATCTAATAAGGGCTCTATGCTTCTTTGTTCCCTCTCTGCTCTTATTTGAGAGAGGGGTTTCTCATTAAAAATTCTCATTATTCAAAAGCACCCCCAAATCCTCTGATTGAGACCTCTCCTTGATATTCAGGAGTTTTGATAATCTCAAATCTAATATTAACGCCCCAGTTAGTAGCAGTCTTGTCTTCGTTAGTGAAATTGTAGTGTCTATTGATCATGACTTGGGCCGTGATATCTTCCCATGTAGGCTCATCGTCAAAAGCATTGTTGCAAGCCTCTACTTTTATTGTAGCCCCTTCGATGGTCCATGTAGGTGTCACTAAAACCTTAGTGGCTCTAACATCTGTGGAAAAAGGTTGCTTCAGTTCAAATAAAATGGTAGTTTCTTGCTTTTCAAAAGTGTAAGTCCTAACAGATGTAGCAGCGTTTGAGTCAACGGCTTCCACTTTCAGAGTGTGAGTTCCATTCGGAAGCATCAACCAATCTTCTTTGGACAATACAATTGTGTTAGAAGCTCCAAGGACAGCAGGGAAGGTCTTTATCACTTTATTGTTGATTTTTTCAGTGATTACAACGGTATCTCCTTCGGAATCTGCAACCGTGTAACTTTTTGACATCGGCCCATCTGCAAGCCCTAAATTTTCATCAACTCCTGATATTAATGGAGCTGAATTGACTCTCTTGAATGTAAATGTTCTGTAGGCCACTCCATTACTTGGGTCTCTCGCTTCAATAGTGATTGTATTATTCGATAGCAGAGGCAACGAGAGAATGTCTTCATCTGTAAAAGTAAGCAAAATATCTTGATTCTTAGGGGCATTGTTGATGGTTTTAATAGTGTTCCCGTTAAGCTTCTCTATAACGGTTACAGCATCATTGTCAGCATCATTAACCCTGTAAGTAATGGTAAAGCCAAGATTCTTGTCCCCAAGACTGCTGTCGCTTCCTGATATGGTAGGAGCTGAGTTAACCCTTCTGAAGGTGAACGTTCTTAATGCACTTCCACCTTTTCCGTCTGTGACTTCAATCGTTACAGTGTGAGTCCCAAGGGCGACGCTTCCGATGTCAATATTTATGGTGTAATTGAAGTTTCTTTGGGCGTTGTTCACTGTTCTTATCACTGTGCCATTGAGTTTTTCAACAACTGTCAAAGTGTCTCCTGCATCCGTATCGTTTACTTGATATGTGATGCTGAAGTTTGTATTTTTATCTCCTAAACTTCTGTCACTGTCAGAGATCAGAGGGGCAGTGTTCAGAACTTCAAGGACGGGACGCCAACCGATGCTGCCGTTGCGACCCGAGGCACCACCGTGGTTCCATAGACGGGCCGAATTGAAACCGCGGATGGCACGGTCAGCGGTATTTGCCGTATAGGTTTCTTGACACCACGAGTATATTCCAAACCAGTTCCAAAATTGATTATGAGCACTGTCTCTATCCGTAGTGTTTAAGGTAGTGTCCAGGTCAGTCGATACAGGGACCGGAAGACCTGAGGTAACTTCTTCTCTTACAATATGCCTATCCCATTCGTTATTAGTTGGAGTACCTCCGGCGTAAGAGTCGGATGTATTCCTATAGTTAGAGCCTCCCGTAAGTAACCTTATAAGGTACTGTTGGCCATCTATAGTTATCGTTTTTCCCGATACTAAGCTTTGTCCGTTTAGGTCATTCCAGCTCACGTTTGCCAGTATGTTTCTGTCACAGATAAGAAGGGTTTTTGACCCATCTTTTATTTTATGCCACCTCAATTTTTGAGCAGCTGTTGCCGGAGTATTTCCGATTACCCATTTTGACATATCTGTAAGACCATTAAAGTCCGGAATGTCGCCAACACCAACACCACTTACAGGTTCCGAGGATATTCTCCATGGTTTTGTCGGTCTATTTTGGATGACTCCATTTCTATAGAGTCCTCCGAGTTCAATTAAACCTTGATATTCTGCCAAATTTCATCTCTCCTTCCACTTCGATATAAGGGTAGTTCCTAAATATTTTCTTTGCTAAATTGTAGCTGTTAGAGTGCCTAGCATGGCCAAGCCAACTATTTACAGCCTGTTGTATGTCTTTTTCTTTTACTTCTTCATTTTTGAGCTTTTCATCCATTGCTTTAATACGTCTTTTCATAGCTCTTTTAGACTGATCTCTAAGCAATCTGTGAGTAGTCCATATTTTAAAGCCATAAGCGTTAACACCCTGAGCTATAGGGAATATCTTTGTTTTAGAGTTAGTCTCAAGGTCAAGTTTTTCATTTAGAAACCAAGTGATTTTATCAAGATACTCTTGAGCAAGTGCCTTCGTAGGAGTCACTATAATCACATCGTCCATATACCTTGTGTAATATTTAACCTTGAGATACCTTTTGCAATATTGGTCAAGCTCGTTGAGATAGATGTTTGCGAAATCCTGAGAAGTCACATTTCCTAAAGGGATTCCTTTTTCTCCTTCAGGGCTTGAGTCAATGATTTCTTCAAGTATCCATATCATGTCAGGGTCTGTTATTTTCTTCCTGAGCAGACTTTTTAAAATGTCTCTATTTATGGAATAGAAGAATTTTTTGACATCCATTTTGAGAATCCAGCCATCTCCATGCTTCCATTTGCAGACCCTCATATCATGTTGCACATTATCTACCGCTTTATGAGTTCCTTTACCTTTCAAGCAGGCAAATGAAGTCTTTATAAATACAGGCTCATATACTTCTTGTAGTGCGTTATGGACTGCAAACTGTATTATCTTATCTTTTATCTTCGGAGCACTCACCATCCTTTCTTTAGGCTCATATACTTTAAATTGAATATACTCACCCATTTTGTATTGCCTGTTTCTGAGTTCTTTCCAAATCTCCAAGAGATTTCTCTCCCTACACATATCAAATAAAATTGAGTCTTTCCTGAATTTCTTACATCCTTGCTGTGTTTGTTTGTAGCTGTATCTTATGTTCTCAAAGTCGCAAACCTGTTGATATAATTGATTCGTCATTTTGGCATCCTTTCTTTGGCTTGGCAAACATGACTTATTCATGTGTTTACACCTTGAAGGTGAAGGATTAACTCTCCCTTGAAGTTCATTCAAGGAATCGCCGATGAAGTCGTAACCGCATCGGTCATAATTACTTACAAGGCGGGACGCCAACCGATGTTGTCGTTGCGATTCGAGGCACCATTGTTGTTCCATTGACGGGCCGAATTGTAACCGCGGATGGCACGGTTAGCGGTCCAAATAGAGTTAACCCTGTTTTAGTTTATTTTTTTACGCTGTGGGATTTTATCATCCCACCAGTAATTCGTCCAAGCTCAGATATTTTCTCTTGAAGCTCAAGAGCTTTCTTCTCTGTAATATACTTCTGACTTCTTGCCACGCCAACCAACACAAGAAGCAGTTTTAAATCGCCATCGACCATATGAAGATATTGAATTTTCTTGTCGCCTTTCATAGAGTTGTAGACCATGATGTTTTTTATTGCTCTATAACAAGCTTGTTTCAACTCTTGAGATAAGCTAAACTTTTCAGCCTTTGGAAAGTTTTTAAGCAAAGGATAGAGTGTACTGTTTAGGAATATTTCAGCTTTTTTCTGTAGTATCAAGGGCTGCATCGTATAGACAAATCTCCTTTCGTGCTCTTTTTAGCAATTCGATATCTCCTATAAAGTCGCATCCATAGTCAGTTACTTTTAAAGTTGCTACATTACCTGATATAACCATTCTGCCTTTTATGATTAGTTCGTCATCCTTAGACTCTTTGCTGCATTCTTCGCACACCGGAAGCAGTTCCTCAAATATAGTTGCGATGATGCAACTTAACTCCCGTTTTGTGCAAGCCACTTTATACATAAATCTTTTTAGCTACCGGATCATAGATTCCATTGGATAACTCAATATCATTAAGGTCTTCAAAATTCTCAAAGAATACGTTATTTGTCAGGTTATTCAGTGAAGCGTTTTTAAGAATTGCTACTTCTGCCATCAAAGAGGCAATCTGAATCTCATTTGTTTTGGTTTTTCCACTAGCTCTAAAGATTCCATCTTCGATGTTATTCATATTCCTTGCACTAATTGGAGTACCTTCCTGAATAACTTCACCAGTATCTATGTCTACTATATGGTCTTTCCAGTCGGTCTTATTGTATTCCACTTGCTTCAACCTCCATCTCCGTAAACTTGTATCTAAAGGCTACATAAAGCCCTTTAGTTTGAGGCTTATTAAAAGTCCTCTCTGCTTCAGCAACCACATCTCCATCCTTGTCAACGAGTTTGACATTCCCCACATCTCCGTCCACAGAGTCATCAAAATAGACAAATATTTTGACAACATCTCCTTCGATGGATGTTTTGAAAATATCAATAGTCCCAGCAGCTCCGTTTATCGTGTACTCTGCATGAGATATGGAGTCTATGAATCTACTTGCTTGTTTATTAAGCCCTATCTGCGTCAACGTCTTCAAAACAAATCATCTCCTTTCGTTTGAGTTATTCCACATAACGGATAATCAGGACCACCTGTATAGTTTTTGCTGAGTAGAGTATTATTTGTACCAAAGACCTTTCCGATGTTAACTCTACTTGGCCATTCCCCACAGATAACCATGTTACACAAGGGGTAATTTGAGACCTTCGTTTCAAAGTTTGACCTAATCATTATGTGTCCTTCTTCTTCTACTCCATAAGATGGCTTAGCGCTTGCAGGCTTAATCTTCATAATCTCAGCATCAATAACTGGAATGTCATTAACTCCTGATTCTAATCTAGATGATAAGTAGATAGTGAACTCAGCCCACCTTGCCTGGTCATGTATATAAAATGGTTCAATCCTCGATTTGTCATAACCTAGAGCTTTAAGAGCTAGAATCATTCCTTTGCTAGTTCCAGCTAGTTCAGCTATAATTTTTTTCATGGATAGCCTAGTTCTATAGCTTTCTACAGTCTCACCCTTGAGCCTTCTCATATCTCTGTCTTTGCCATGCTCATCAAGAAATCTTTCGCTTGCGCTTATAATCATAGACTCTTCCCGAACTCTGAAGATATCCTCTTTTGTCTGATCAAAAACTTTTCCCAGCACTTTGAATAATAAATAGAATTGATTCTTAGCTTTAGATAGCCGCTTTAAAGGTCCATACAGCAGGTAGAACATGTAATCTTGAAATTTTTCAAACATGGCTACACCCTCTCAACCGTCACATTAAGCTCGCCTAAAATAATAACCTTGTCATTTTCTAGAATCACATCAGCTGATGGATTAATAATGCTAGATTTCTTGTAGGCTGCAATATCTTTTTTTAGAGCGTATACAAGGTCATCTCTATAGAGTTTGTTAAGTTCGCGGTTCTTGTCTATCTTCATCAAATCAATAATTATAGCTTCGCCTCTTTCTACTATTCCTTCATCGCTTGCGTCTGAAGCTATGTGTATCACCACATCGACATTTTGAATGTAAGTTTCTGAAGACTTTACTAGCAAATTATCATGAGGGGCTTTTATTTCATCTGCTTTTGCCTTCACTTTATCTAGCAGACTCTGCGTAGCTGCGCCAGCTGTAGAGGTGACTATGATATCTATAGTTCCTTGACCTCTTGGATGCATGTCATCTACTCTTACAAAAAGTACTCCCTCAACTGATTCGCATACATTCTTATACTTGCCTGCTATCGGCATCGTTGATAGCTCTGCCCATGAATTTAAAACTCTCTCTCTGAGACTTTCTATATCCTCGATGTCGCTACCCTCTTGAACTAGCCAGTCTTGATTATTCGTTATCCTGTCTATTCCTTCAATATGAGTGAGTGACCTTCTTATTTGTCCTGGAGGCACATTATATTTTGATCCTTCAGTTTCAGCTTCTACTAACACGTTTTGAGAAAGTAAGTCTTTTTGTAAAATGGTTTCTTCAACAGCTAGATATCTCAGCTCTTCGCCATTTATATCAAGTTCTGTTTTAAAGACTTCTCCTTTAGCTATCCTCACTGCTTCTCCAGCTACGTCTCTTTCAAGAGTTACATATCCTCTTGCCTTTGTTGGTTGCTTTCTCTTCTTTGAAAAATCAGCACTCTTTAGCTCTAACCAAGCCCCTTGAGCATGAGATATAAACATGTTGTTTAAAACTAATCTAAGAAGTTTTATTAGCTCAATTCTTATTTGTATTAGAATCATAATCAGGGTATAGAATATCCCTCCAGAGCTAAAATTAGTAATTACAAATCCTTCTTGGTTAAGTTCTTCTATTATCTTGTCCCTAGCTTCATTTCTATCTGGGACAGGGAGTATCTCGTCTAGTATCTTTTCATCTATCATTACACTATCACCACCTCAACTTTTACTCTGTCTAGCTCAATATCTAGGCTGTATTCTTTTGAATCACCATCAAATTTAAAAGCTACCTTTACCGAAATCTTATCTTCTGAAAATCCCAGATTAACAACTATCGTTTCGCTGTCTATTTCAGTACGCCTAGAAAGCTTAGTCTTTACTCTTTGAGCTATCTCAAGCCTTAATAAATCATCATCTTGCATCTGCACAAAGTCCATAAGTGACCAGCCATAAGTACTGTCATAGAAAAGCTCTCCCTCTTGCGATATAGCCTCTAGTCTTATGTCTTGAAATAAACAGTCTAAGTCATACGAAAGAGGGACGTCTCCACTAGCTGAAGCTGTCAATTGCCAGCGCCCATCGAGCTTTATATCAATATCATATAGCCCGGCCATCATACCACCTTCCCAACTATGTGGACATTGAGCTGTCCATAGAGTAGCAGTACTGCGGCAATGTCTCCATTTTCTAGCCTAACAAAAGACTTTACCTCAGGTATTTCAGGAAACTCGCTATTTATAGCCTTGTTTTCGTCAAGTATTTTGAGATTGTAGACGTAATGGTCAGCATTTTGAGAGACCTTGGTAATTTTTGCATAAACGCAAGAGGGTAGTTTTATATGCTGGTACTTAGCTTTTATACGCTTTTCTACAACACTATTAACCATTTGCTCCATCATAAGCATTCCTCCTTTGTTTAGAAATAAATTTGAGTTCTAATAAAGCCAGCATCATTTGTTGTAAAAACAATCTTTTTAGTTTCTGCTTCAGCTGTAAATCTGGGATGAATAACATTAATCTTTTGCGAGTGCTTTATAAACGGAACTGATAGGGTTTCTAGCTCCCACATGTCATTTGCTCTATCTAGCTTTACAATGTTAACACCATATTCAAGAGTGTAAATCTTACTTTGCAGCGGCTTTTCGCCCCAGTAAAAAGTCTTGTCTAGAAAGTAGAAATTCTCTTTGATTTTCCAGATAGAGTGTATCTCTTCGATAACCGATATCACATTTTTTTTAAATATTGGAACAGTCTTCTTTTTTTGATATGCCTTGGTTGATATTTTCATCTTTGAAATACCTGCTTTGTTAAGACAGAATTTCAAAATTTCTTGAGGCGTTGCGTCTAGAAATGTATTATTGATATACGTCTCTTCAAGAAGTATCATATCGTCCTTAAGCACAATCTCATTAGAGTTAGTGGCATTGAATGGTCTAGTTACGTAACCTTCGAATACTGATTCTAGTTTCCCTTGGTACCCCAGTTCTATAGATGCAGCATCTTTTTTATTTATGGATAGTTTTTCATTAAATTGCTTAGTAAACTTTATCTTTGCCCAGTCAAAGTAGGATGATTTTGAAGAATATACCTCTACCTCCACGCCTTTATCTAGAGCATAGCTTCCTAGCTTCACATTAATTTCAGGGTAAAACAGTTCAATAGTTTCCAACAAATCACCTCGATTCTAGTAAGGCATTTCAACCATCTTGCTTTTGTACTTAGCTGTATTCGCACTATCCGCAGCTGGAGATTTTTCAGTTTTATTCTTGATTTTAGGAGCCGTGCCTTTAGTTTTCTTAGTTGTGCTAGGTGCAGTTTTGCTAATAGCTGTAGCCTTGTTAGCTACGTTTTGACTAGCCACTTGAGTAGCAGTAATAACTGTAGTGATATACTCCCAAAATTCAATAACAACAGATAACTGCTCATTGTTATTTTGCTCTTTCGAAACTAGGTTCTTGAACAAAATCTTTGTAATCCCTCTAGTAGCAGTGTGTTCATTTACTATCTCATATACCTCGGGTTTTGTTTGTCCTGGCTTTTTAAAAATATTTTGGATGATAGAAAGCTTTTGGTACTTACTAAGAAATGGTCCATCGTAGAGTATCAGCTCTACATTTATCTTGGCATCTTCGTAACCTATAGCTTGCTTAGGCTTAGTGGTTCTGCCTTCTACTTCTTGCTCTTCAATCAGCGCATCGGATTTAATCTCAAGACTTTTGAAGACGCCCGGGAGTATGACGCCTCCAATCTTCATAGTGCTTTCATCAATATAAATCAAACTCATCACTCCCTATGCAAATTCAAGTTCTGGAGTTGCTCCATCCTCAGAGTCTCCGTTACCGTTGTTGTAGTCCTCAATTTCCTTGACAAGCTTAAGTAAAGCAGGTAAATCCTTAAGCTTGCTTATATCAACTTTTACTTCCAGCTTCTGGATTATTGTCGTCTTGCCTTTTTCTTTTGTCGTAGAGCTTTTGAAAGTGCTCTCTTTGCTAAGTTCTTTTAGGCTTACTCTTTTTATTTCGCTCTTAGAAATAGGGTTCTTGCCTTGGATTTTCTCTTCGTCAGATGCACCCTGCATTCCTAGATTCACTGCTGAAAATGCTTTTTCAGTTACTTTCGCTGGAAGGTTTTGCGTTTGAACCATTCCGCTAGTTATTGTTTCAAAGACTCTTCTTCCTGAAAGTGTAAGAGTAGAAAGAGGTCCTTCCTTAGCATCTGAAAATGGCAATAGTTTTCTAATCCTAGCAAGTCCTCCTTTTACCGCCTCTACAGGTACTGAGATTGCGCTCTTTATGCCTTCAGTAAATGTAGTTAGTATCTTAGCTCCGGAGGCTCTAAACCATTCATAAGAGTTTGTAATAGAATCCTTAATCCCTTGAATACCAGACGTAAAGCTAGCCTTGACGTTAGACCAGCCAGTTGAAATGCCATTCACAAATCCATTCCAAGTATTTGACATCCAAGCAGTCACAGAGTCCCAGTTCTGCTGCAGTAATATAATAGCTGCGATTAGTGCTATGATTCCAATAACTACCCACGTAATCGGATTTGCTAGTAGTGCAGCCGTGAATGACCACACCGAAGCTATAAGACCGGGTAGTGCTTGGACTCCCGTTACAATCGCTTGCTTAGCCATGCCAGCTAGCCCTATGACAAAACTTTTTGCAGATGCCGCTGAAGCTATCATTCTAGCTCCGAACACTTTGAGCCCATCGCCTGCGTACATCGTGACTATCTGAAGAGTTTCAAAGCCTCCCTTAAGCATCTTGACAGCACTCCACATGCTAGTGACTACAGTTGTAGTCTTTACTATTGCAACGCCTACACCGCCTATCACTGCCATTAAAACCCCGAGAACTGATAGCACTATTCCGACTGTTAAAACCGTATGCATTATCCCGCTGGCCAGCTCTTCATTTTCACTCACCCAAGAACTGACCTTCTCGACCACGCTGCCTGCCTTGTCCACGAATTCATTTACCGTAGGAAGTAGCAAGCCTCCGATTTGTTCTTTCATATTGCCTATTTTCTGAGATAGTACTTCGTAGCTCTCTCCGTCAGTTGCATTGATAGCATTCGCCATTCCAGTAGCTACATCTATTCCTTTGCCCATTTCAGTGTTTAATAAAGCCATGTTACTTTCAAGGTCTCCAGTTTTGTTGTAGAGCAAATCTACAAGCGCAACTGCTTCATCTGTTCCGAATGCCTTTTGAAGCTCCATCTTTTCAGCTGCATCCATAGTGTCACCAAATTTACCTCGAAGTTTTTCTAGTATTTCTGGCATAGATAAAAGCTGATTGTTTGCATCTGTGAAGCTAAGTCCTAGATCATCACCAGCTTTAGCCGCTGACCTTAAGAATGCTTTATATTTTGTACCAGCTTCGCTTCCTCCCATCGTAGCCTGAAGCATACCAAGGATAGAGAGCTGTTCTTCTAGTGGCACATTAGCACTAGTTGCAGAGCCTCCTAAAGTCTGAATCGATTGAGCCATTTTAGAACCATCAGTTTTAAACTGCTGGACTGACTTTGCAATTCCTGCCGAGAACATTTCCCCAAACTCCATATCACTAAGATTCTTATAGTAATCCTTGTAGATTCCATAACCAGTAGCAAACAAGCTAGTCATCTCAGCTATATTGGACTTCGTGGCCTTAGCCGTAATACCAGAAAACTCTGTGTAGGTAGCAACAGCTTCATCGTTTAGCGAAGCTATACCGGACTTAATATCATAGGCTGCTGTTATAAAATCAGCTTTAGTAGTACCTGCCCAGGTATCTGAGAACTTCTTGGCAGCTCCTTCTAGAGATTCTAAATCTCTTACCCCAAGAGAAGATAGTTCTCCTAGAGCCTTGCTAGTTCCAAACGTTGCTTCTACTGGAGCGAGTAGGGCATTTGTGATTGTAGCGCCGGCAGCTGTCATAGCTACTCCAGTTTTAGTCATGCTTCCAAATGTTTGATTAAGGCTTTCTATCTTACTAGTGGTCCTGTCAACAGATGTATTTACTACAGCCATTGGGCCAGTCAGATTGTCAATCATATTCACAATCACACTTAGTCTAAAAATCGAATCTAAGCTCACACTTTTTTCCACCTCCTTGTTATAAATTGTTAATATGTGGTATATTTAAAAATAAGAAGAGGAGGTATTATCATGTTAATTGGTATTTTATTCGCATTCAAAGTACTTATATTCGCTCTATGTCTTGGCGTGGTAATTGCCGTCCTAATTTATATCCCTTTGTTCTTATACGCTTTACCATATTCTTTCTGGGTAGGCTCTCAGCTCACCGTAGGCAAGCACAAAGATAAAGAAAAAGAGGGCTTCATCCGTACTATAAAAAACGCTACCACCTTATATAGATGCTGGATTACTAAAAAAGAACCGACCTTTTAAAAGAGGCCGGTTTTTTTATTCTGCGAATATATCCGATATAGCTCTAGCCATCACATCCTGTTCTAACTTCTGGATATGTCTTGCTTTTGCTAGAGCGTCAATAAACTCATCCATGTTCATTTCTCCGATAGTTTTCTTTAGAAGAGCAGGAGGTAAGTATCTTCTGATTTCAAGCGAACCGGCTTCGATGAAATCATTGCTTATCTCTTGGAGTCGCTCGTCTAAAGCATCTTTAAATTTATATCTTTAGATAACCCCAGCATGCTAAGAAGTTTTTCTCCTATATTAAGAGCTAGCGCTGGATATTCTTCTAGTGCAGCGGCTATTTCAGCTTCTTGTTCTTCTACGATATTGTCCATAACAAATGCCTTAAGAGCCTTAGTAGGACTTTGAGAAGTAGTCTTTACGTATCTGTCATAAGATGAGACGGGCGGTTTTTTAAAGCAAAAATTCATATCTACAGTAGTATTGTCATCAGGATTTATAGATATAGAAACAAGATAGACCTTTCCGTATCTGTCCTTATAGCTTTCCATCTTATCTTTTGGTTTTGATTCTTCAGCATATGCATTAAATTCTTCCATTTTTATTTCCTCCAATTGTCATTTATTTTGAGAATAAGCATTAAACAGCTTTTACTCCATCTCTGGTGATTCCATGTACGATTATAAAATCCATATCAACCTTAAGATTTTTATCACCTTGAGCATTTTTACTACTAGTCTTCGTGAAGGTCACGCCCTCAAGCTCATCAATCTTTGTCTTTTGAGTTTGATTTGCATAGCTCACTATTAACTTTGGAATTACCAGTTTGTAGATAGGTAGTCCTCTTTTTTTACAGTAAGCTACCAAATCGTCAAAATCATCTCTAAGAAGACTTAACTTGCCCTCTGACTTATAGTTGCCTGTGCCGTAGCCTCTTGCTTTACTGCCTTTTCCATACACTAGCTCTTTTTCTAGCTCGTCATCGTATGATATTTCCTGGACTTCAATTTCGAGTCCTGGAAGCTTCACCGAAACATCTGACCAGTCATAGCTTTTGCCATTTATAATAGCCATCTTTCATCCCTCCTTACTGCTGATTTCTAAATGGATTTTCCATTCCTAAATCTATTTCGATTTCTCTAGCATGGCCTATTGGAACGTATCTAATTATTACTCTTAACTTTTCAGTAACTAGAATATCTTGACCTTCAGGCACTATGATTCTAGCCATCGATATCTCCTTAGGAGTTTTTCTAGCCATATCGTCAAGAGGAGTCTGTATGAACTTAGCAATAGCTTCTAAGCTTCCTTGTACATCTTCCATGTCGATATCACTTTGAATCTCTTGCAGAGCTCTTTTTCTAGTCTCTTTTATGATCTTGTTCTTTACTCTGACATCTTCAGCGTATCTGTAATCAGAGCCATCAGGGCACATCATCCTAGCATTTGTAACATAAAAGCCTTCTATGCCTTCATACTTTCTAAAAGTCAGATACTTAGTCTCATCAAGTAGAGATAAGTAATCCTCAATTCCTCTTGGAAGCAGCTCCAGCATTTTGTTTTCCGCAATATCAAAAGTCTTAACTTCTCCTATTGACTGCTGTACAGATGCTCTAGAATAAAGCCCACACACTATTCCAGCATTATTGATATCCTTTATAGTGCCATCCATTCTTGTATATAGGGACCTAGCTGTTACAATCTGGATGTCGTAATTCTGCAAGCCTTTTCTTTCTTCCACTAGATAAGCAGCGTACTCGTCTAGACTTTCGCCCTCCATGATTTTTCTAGCTTCTAGCACGAAGAATAAAGGTCTTTTGTACATGTTTACGAACTTCTCAGCTTCACTTGATAGAGCTGCCCATAGCGCCTTTGTAGATTCACCAACTATGTGGACGTATTCATAAGAATAATTAGTAGTCCTAAGCTTATCAACCGCAGTCAGCACGTCTAGATTAGTCATTTGAGGCGACAGAGTTTTAACTCTATATTCATCATTGACCTTAAAAGAATCTGGCTTATTTTCAGCATCCTCTGTGAACTTAAATGTAATACCAGTAGAAGGGATTGCAAGCTCACCATTTAGCGCAAGAGTCAGCTCATCAGAAAATGAATAGCCTCCATCTACAGAGTATCTGAGCGCGGCTTGGTTAAAGCCACCAGCTCCAGTGAACTTCACTACTATTTCATATTCATTGTTTGGAAGTCCTAAAGCGCTACAGTTTCCAAGTCCTGTTCCTGTCTTTTGAACTTCTTCAACACTCCCAGCTACAGACGCAAGCACAGGAATGCAGTAAATCATACTTGAACCATTTTCTACTGAGTCCATGCAGGCATCAGCAAGAGGAGACAAGCCTAGCTTTTCTTTTATTTTTTTAGCATCCATAGTCCCAGTGATTATAATAGGCACATCTGAGACAATAGGGGATACGCCTATTTTAAAATGAACGCCTTCTCCTTTTACCGTCTCAACACCTAGACCACCATCCGTGATTATGGTATTAACGTCTCTTAGCATCTTTCTTCACCTTCCTTCCACCCATAGGGCACTCTAGGAATTCTTTGAGAGCTATCTCATATTCATCCTCAGTTACAGCTTTGCCGCTTATCCAGCCTTGCAATGCCTTAACGCCTTCAAATATTTTCTCAGGAGTTTCGTTTTTCCTTCTAAGCTCTTCTATACTGAAAAGCTCAGATGGAGTATTGCTGGTAGATTTATTCGTCGCCATATGCGTCCTCCTTTTGTTCTATAGTTTGTTCCAAATCACTCATCAGAGCGTAGGCTGTATCTTTATAGAGGCCGCCCTTAAAAGTTACTAGAACTCGAACGGCCACTTTTGCTTTTAAAATATCATCATTTTCATCTATCCACTGAGCTTCATCAAACTCAATGCCCGTATAGTTACCATCTATCAAAATACCTTGTTCTAAAAGGGCTATAAACTTTTCGAATATGCCTTCGCATTTGCTGTCATCGTATTCACCTATAACAACACCAAAACTCAAATCTCTATCAAAGATTTTGGTTCTCTTTCGCTTGTCGCCCCGTTCATCCTTATATATAGTTTTCGAGCCGCTTCGAACCAGCTTATCTTCTTCAAAGATTACAGCGCCTACATGACTTTCATTAGATCTAGTGAGAGTCTTCATGCTCGTATGAATCTTAGACTTTATTCCAGCATCCTTTAGCTTTTGAATCAAATACTCTTTGCATACTCCAATCATTTTTCTAGCCCTCCGATATCATATCTTCTAGAGTGTCTTTTATTTCCTTCATATCTTCATCCGATATTCCAAGAAATGGCCTTTTAGGAATCTTAATCGTGGCAGTAACTTCTCTTTTCCTTATCCATTTGTCTCCGATTTTGAATACAAGGCCTTTAGAAGTCTTAGCCCTTATAGTCACCCTTCGACCTTTTTCTCCAAATTGATGTGTCCTGGCATATATAACATTTGTCCCAACTGCAAATCCTGATTCAGTAGCTTTTGACTTGATTGAGTTCTTAAGACGGGACTTATTGGTAAGAGTGGTGCCTCCTTCAGCTGCGGCTCTATTTGATTTTTTCCACGCTGAGCCGTCTGGAGCTTCTTCATCCTTGAATCTCTTTTTCGTGGAGCTCCTAAGAGCCTCAGCAAGAGTAAGCCTTGACTTTTTAAGATCTACATCCTCAAGATGATGGAGTTTTTTCATTAGCTTTCTTACGTCACCATCAAGTCTTATGCTGTACATGCTACATCCCCTTCATGCTGTTTCTTGAAAACAGCCTTTCGTTAGATGTCATGGCAAACCCACTACTTGCAGTTGTCTTTTGGTCTTGTATCCCTATATCAATCATTCCTTTTGCCACATTCTCTAAGAACCTAACAGCAGCTTTATATCGATTGAGATAGTTTTTTTCCTTTTCATTTTCATCTATGCCAGCTCTAGAAAATAAATTATATACAGCAATGTCTTTACTAAACTTATTGATTACCTTTGGTATAGCCGTAAAGGGGACGGGATATCTTTTGGCAAGATACCCGTCTATTTCACCATCAGCATCACTTATAGCCTCTTCGATTATAGGAACTATCTTGGCTTCTCTTTCCGCTTCATCCTCGATATACTCATCTCCGATAATCATATTAAGTGCATCAGGCTTTATCATTGCCCTTACTTCATCAGCAGTACAGTAGCTCATAAGCTATCATCCTTTACACGGTTTCTCCAGTAGAGCCAAAAGCCATCTGCCAGAAACCATAGCCTCCATTAGCTCTAGCATGCACTCCATACAGGAATTGTTTCCTCATGAACACATTTTCGTCAGTGTCATCAATCAAAGAATCAAACTTAGGTGCTTTTCTTTTTTGGTAGATGATAGGACGAAGAGATTTCTTCGTGTGCAATAAGTACCAAGCACTGTCATTTCCTGATAGCTCAGGGGCAACAAGAAGCTCAGCAGTATCTTTATAGACATTTGTAGTTCCATTTATCTGATCTGCAAATAATATCTTTCTAGCTTCTCCTTCTAGTGCTGGAGGAACTACAAGAATGTTAGGAACTACTCTTAAGCTGTTTCCATGCTCATCTGTAATAGACATCATAGAGCTTCTAGCTTCAGCATAAGAATCTATAGTTAGCTTTTTAGTACCTTTGTTGGAAATAGTCTTTTTGCCAACCTTGTGAGCGTCTGAGAAAAATGGCAATCCATCATAACACTTGTTAGTAAAGCCATTCTTCAAAAGTCCAAACACTAAAGTATCAGGAAACTCAGCTGTAGATTGAGCCATGTCCTGAATTACAGGATTATAAACTCCGATTTTGTCATCCTCGATATCGTTTCTATCAACACCGATAGTAAGCTCAAAATCCTTGTTTTTGATTGTGTAATCAGCGCCAGAAAGATTTTGAATTTCTCTATCGCCTATCCACTCTCTCATTCTTGGAATCTTGCCTAGCCATTTGTAGTTTTCTTCTCCGGTTTCAGACGGAACCTCTGTAGCAATCTTGCCATAGAAGGTATCAGTCTCATTGAAAACCTTGTTGTAAATAGTCTTAAACCCTGTAGTAATGCCTGCTAATGCTTGTTGATTAACTAACATATCTCATTCCTCCTTAAAGAATCTCGACGATAACTTGATCGCCATCTAGTCTAATTATTTTGCCTGCCTTCGATGTTCCTGCGGCTAGCATAGTTACAGTTTCATCATCAAAGATATAGCATTCTTTGAGAGAATCAGCCGCCGTAATAGGATTTGTAGCATCATTAGAGTACTTAAATACTCCTCTTCTTACTCTTACTGTCTTTGCTCCGTTCGCATTGCCGGGGCCAGTATTGTCTACAAACTCCTCAGCTCTACCAGCTATCAAAAGCCCTTCAGCTTTTTTGCCTGGTACTGCAAATCCAGTAGCATCTAAAACTACTATAGATCCTTCAAAAATCTTGGTATTAGCTTTCACTGGAAGGATTAAGGTTTTCCCATCAGTTATTTCAACAGTGTTTCTTCCTGCTGTAAGTGCCATCTTATTTCACTTCCTTTCCATATTTTTCAAGGTCTTCGCTCGATACACCTAGCATCTTGCATATCTTAAGTGTAGTTTCCTCTACATTTTTGCTTTTGCTATCATCGTCAAACTCCATTTCTCCCATAGGCACTGCCTTAGGAGCCATCTCCACAAACTTCTTAAATCCCTCGCTGTCCTTTAGCGCATATTCTAAAGCCCAATCTTTCTGAGCTGGAGATATCTTGCCATTTTTAAGAGCAGTAGATACAAGCTCTTCACCGTCTTTTTTCTCAATCTGGCTTTTCAGCTTGTTAAACTCAGCAACTGGAACATAATCTACTGGATTTTTAAGCGCCATGATAGCTGCTGCTGCATCCTCAGTTTTCGCATCCTCTTTTAATCCAAGTAGTCCACATATCACTTTGTTCGCAACTACCTCAGTAGCTCCTCCCTGCGCACTTTCTACATTAGACTTAACAGCTTGCATGATTTGTTCCTCGCTTGCTGATTCTTCCAGCCCTAAAAACTTAGCTAGTTGTTTCAAAAATTCCATATCCTCTAATCCTCCTTTTTCATATTCTTCAAGACCTGAAGCATTAACTATGGCATACATACCATCAATCGCAGGTGTGTTAGTAAGAGCAGCAGAGTGCAGAATCACTGCTTTTTGGTCTGTCTTTCTAACTAACACAACAGGAGAGAGGTATTTGTATTCCTTGTTTTTAAGATATTCAGACGCTTTTGGCGTCCATTCTACCTTGGCAGCTATAGCGCCATCTTCGATGAACAAATCCTTAATCCATCCTCCAGCTGGAGCTTGTACATCTTCTAAAGTCTGGTGCTCATAGTCAATCACTATATCTATGCCTCTGCTAGAAAATGTATTTTTTATCTTTCGAAAGCTTTCTTCATCTACTACAAAATCACCCTTTTGGCTCTTAACTAAACCTAGTGGAAGGAGCTTTACTTTGTCAGGCACTCCATCAATTTCTGAAGAGCTGATATTTAAAACTAATTTCTTTAACATAAAATCACCACTTTCGCCGTGTATAGATTTCGCTCCTAATAGCGTTATAACGCGTGATAACGCGGGTCAAATTTCCCTCTGATAGTTACGAGCCTTACTATCCTTAAAAACGAAAATACGGGCTTTAAAATCAAAATCCTTTAGATGCGCTATCTTCTCTTTTCGAAAAAGCCTTTTTAAGAGCTTCGGGATAGCCTGTCATATCCGGATTAAACACAGCCTTAGCAGGATTAGTAGCAAATTTAGGGTCAGGAGATATATTGATAAAGACCCCATTTACCTCTCCTCCTCTTGGTGGTTTATCCTCTATACTCAATCCTCTTTCAACCACCTGCCTTTCTGATAAGGTATTTACTGAGCATCTGCACCTAAAACCATTTGGTGGATACCATGTATCCCATATAGGGTCATCAGCTCTATACACCTTGCCATCCATAGCTAAATGAGATGGCCTAGTCCTTCTATCATTAACTGCATCATATTGCCAGTAGGGCCTGTATTTCATTACCTCTTCAGATGTCATTTGCTTATAGTGTCCTACTTGATATGCCGTTTGGATGTTAGTGCGAAATATATTGTCAGCTTGAAAAGCAGTAAGACCTTTATATCCTTTGTTTTCTAGAAACTCGTTCATCTCACCTTTGAACTCATCGATAGTAGTTCCATTTTCTATGGACTTTAAAAGCTCATCTTGAAATTTCTTAAGAACCTGAGCTTTTGTATAGCCAGAAACTGTAAAGGCTAGAGAGCGGTACTCTTCAGCTATCTTATAAAACTCCGATGCCTTCATTGGTACTTTGCTTTTGAAATACTCTACAGCTTCTTCTATAAAAAAATCTTCAGTAAGCAGCTTAAATAGATCTTTCATTTTCTTTCATCCTTCCAAGCATGTCAGCATAGAACATAGACTTTTGTAACAACTCTTCTAATTCAGATGCATCGAGCTCTTCGTAAAGCTTCTCTACAAAATCATCTGATTCAAACTGCTCCTTTATATCCTCTAGAGATTTCGCATCAGCTAAAAGCTGCCTTACAGGCTCAAATATTTTGTCAAAAATACTGAGACTTTGCTTAGTCGCTTCATCAGCTAGAGCATCGATATCACTTTGATATTTCTTATTTAGCTGATTAAGGTCTGAATCTGTGCCCTTATTAGCTATAATAGACACATCATCTTTTAGCATCATAGGAGCGGTTGAGGTAGGGGTAGCTACTTCTTCAGAATCTTCTGGTTTTGGTATACTAAACTTCTTATATATGTGATTAGTTGGAACTCTAAGCCCCATATCGCATATCAGACTTTTGTATATCTCAGCTGTCTTTTCTAAGTCTTCAGCTTCTTCGCAGTCGAATCGTATATAAGGAATCCTCTTTTCTTCTCCAAAATTAAAAAGTACAAGAGGTCTAATCAGGTCTCTTCTTAGTGTTGCCGCTATAGCCTTGGCATCTGCCACAGTAAGGTCATGCCTCACTTCATCGTGAGTCTTAGACTGAGCGTAAGAGCCTCCTCCAGAGTCAGACGTTAAGGTTTGCCCTAAAACCGCCTTACTCATCTGCTCGTCACAGAACCTCGCAAGAGATTCATACACATTAATTGAGCTTGTCTTAGTGCTTTCTTTAAACTCTATCTCAGTGCCTTCAGGAATAATCCCGGCGGCGTCTGTTCCTATTTGAACTAGAGCTCTCATAAGTGCTAGCTTGTCATCCTCACTTGCTGATGGACTATACTTGCCGAGCCTTAGAGGCATCCCAAACACCTCGCAAAAGCTTACCCAGTCCTTAAGGTCATAGTTCTTAAAAAGATACATCCATGCCAGCACTCTTAAAACTCCAGCCCTAGCTGGATGGCCTGACCTTGCCTTGTACCTATGGATGATAAACTTATTTTCAGGTAGCTGCATTCCATTTGGAAACTCTTTAGTAGTGATTTTAAGTACATCATCTTGGTCCCAGAAAAGCTTTTTCTGATGCCTCCATTTGATATCATCAATCGTCACCTTAGCGCCATCGTAGGCCCATATGATTTCACTTATAGCTATTCCTTTGCCAACTGCATCAAGTAAATCCATAAGCACATCTTCAAAGCTCTCAAGGCTTTCTATTTCGCTCTTCACAAACTCAGCAACATTCTTGTCAAACTCATCATCCGAAAAAGGTATCACCTCAAAATCAAGTCCAGTTACAGCATTTTTTCTAGTCTGAAGCTGAGAAAATAAATGCGGGTCTTTTTCTTCCATCTCCTCAAACAGCTCCATTTGCCTTAGTACATCTCCAGAATCTGCTTCTCTAAAAATCTGAGCTAGTCTCACTGGAGTAAGGCCGTTTGACGGATAGGTAGAATACTTGTCATTAACCTGAGCTACTGCTACCTCTGCTGTATTAGGTTTTTTCCTAGAGGGCATTAAGCTATTAACTATCATGCTAAGTTTATTTGCCAATCTTTATCACCACCTTAGAAAGCTCCTTTCTTAAACTTCATGAGCCTAGATAAAACTGATTTGTATTCAGTAAGCGTATTTCCATTTATAGCTAGAGCTATTCTCACAGCCATCTCCACACCATCTGGACCATCGTCATTTTTCCCCATAGGATATTCCTTGAATTGCTGAAGGAGCGTCTTATGCTTAGGATTAAACTTAAGATACTTATTCTTGATAAAAGGCTGTAACGATTCAATTCTGACATTCTTATTTTGATTGCTGTTTATTTCTTCTATAGGTAGATATTCACCTACCTCCACACTCTTCTTAGCCATGACATCCTTGAAATAATATTGGAACTGAACGCTCTCAACTCCGAACCTATAAAAAGGTTTCTTTATGTCTCTCTTTAGCCTTTTAGACATCTCTATTGCATCATCTATGATTACATCTGGTTTCCTCTTTTCTATGGAGGCTTCCACGATGTACATATATCCGGTTTTCAAATTCTTGGCCAGAGCAATAATAGAAGAGGTGTCACTCTTTTGATTCTTGCCAAGAGAAGGGTCGTTAGAACCGATGATTATAAAATCAGGGTCTGAGAAATTTACTAAGCTTTCATCGTAATAATCAAACCACTCTTCATTAAAAGTACAAGAGTCTGGGTCGATAGGGTCATTTTGAATCTCAGAATTAAACGATGCTTCACCTTCAGATATCCTCATAATCATGAGGTCATAGTAAGGTAGCTTAGCCTCCCATAAAACCTCAGTTCCTTCAAGCATCTCTAACTTATTTGCTTCAAAAAACGATTTCGCATCTTCTTGCCTGTGCTCATTCTCAAGATTCGTATAAATACTTTCCCATTCGTCCCACAATGCTCTATTATCAGAAAAGGAAATAACTCCTCTATACTTCACGCAATGATAATCAGGATTTTTAAGAATCTTTGACAGTAGCGAATCATAGTGCAAAATAGTACCTATATACACTATGTCAGTGTAAGTGTCTCCGGCTTTAGACACCGCTTTATAAAACCAGCTTTCTAACTTCTTTCTTTGGTCTAGTGTATTAACATTCTCATCATTTTCTATATCATCTAGGACAATTAAATCAGGTCTCCAGTTCCTGTGCCTTCTACCTCTGATTTTCTTTCCTGAACCTATAGCCTCTAGCTTAATATCCGTAGATGTGAGTATTACTCCAGCTTTCCAAACCTTGCCTTTTAGTAGTCCAAAATCTTCTACTATAAGGCTGTTTTCTTCAAGCTCAGTCTTTATGTCAGTAAGAAATCCTTCTGCCTGATCAGAGCTGTCAGATAAAATAATAGGGTAGTGCTTGTACTCATAAACTATGGCATGCAGCGTATCTTTAAAAGTAAAGCTTGTAGATTTAGCATGACCACGCGGGGCAGCTATTCCTCTTCTACATCCTTTATCTCTTGATATTTCTTTCTTTTGAGTCAGTGGATTCTTGCTTTTCATGACTCCCTTTGCCCATATATCATCTAGCTTCTTATGAAACTCTGGCGATTCTCTTACGAAGTAGTGGGGCAAATAAGCCCTTCCAAAATACGCAAGGTCAAAAGCGCCTAGTCTTTTTCTAAGACCATGAGGTCCAGTAATCTCAGCTCCGGCTTCATACTCCTTAAGAAGCTCCTGCCTTAGCTTTACATTTGAATCATCATGCCTTACATATTCTTCAAACAGCTGCCTTTGATAAAGAGCGTTTTCTATATGAGCTGCATCGTAATCATCTAGCTGCTGAAGATAACTATTTAACTTAATCATCTTGCATCATCTTTTCCTTTGCTTTTTCTAAAACTGCCTTAAGCTGATTTGCAAGAGCAGGGTCAGACTTAATAGCAGACATTAAATCAATTTCCATTCCTTCAAATGCAAGCTCGACTTTTTTCTTCATATCATGCTTTACTCTGTCCTTGTAGACCTTAGTTCTGCTGATTGCAGTAATAAGTCTTCCAGCTTTATCAAGAGGCATAGCGTCAAACTCCTCTTCAGCTGTAGTTAGCTTTTTCACTAGTCCATCCATGAGTATCATAAGCCCGGCGTCAGTGTAGTCTACATCAGGATTTCTCTTAACTACATTTACAAGAGCTTCCGTTTGCTTTTGAGCTTCCATCAGTCTGGCGACAGCTGCTGTAGTTCTCATAGCGTACCTTCCAACACTGCTCTTACTTATCTCAAAACCCTGCTGATTAATCCAGTCAGATATCTCCTGATAAGTGATAGTAGTATCTATAATCATTTCATCTATGCGAGATTTGATATCTTCAGGCAGCTGGTCAATCTTTGAATTAATTCTAGTTCTAGCTCTTTCTGCTCCCATTAGATATCAACTCCAGGATCTTCTAGTGTTCCTTCCACTAGGTCTACACCTTCCTTAGTAAGTCTAATAACGGCGTCTTTTCTGTAGGCATTGTATGCATTGACCGTCTTGTCGGTAAAGCATATGTAACCAGCCTCTTTTAGATAATCTAAATACTTAGAAATATCAGGACACACAATCATTCCATCTGCTACTAGGGCATTTGTTATTTGTCTTAGTAGTAAAGAATTCTGATGTCCTTTTACTAAAGAGCGGATAATATAGCCTCGTATAGCTTTATTTTGCCTTATTTCTAGCTCCATTCTTTCGTCCACCTTCATTCCCCCTTTCCGTTACTTAAGAAGTAACTTGTCAATCTTGTTGTCAATATTGCCCATCTTCGTGTCCACATTATTCAAAGAGCGGATAAAATCTTCTCTTAGTACATAGATAAGAGGTAAGTCGCTTTTGAGGTCATTAAGGTCCTTTTCCGCTTGATCTATCTTCGATGATAATTTAACCTCAAGTTCTTTTAGCTTCAGGTCATTTTTCTGTATGCCTTCTTTGATATCTGCCATAGTGCCCTTTAGAAAGAATCCAATAGCACCAATCGCTAGAGTAGTAACAGTCTGTAGTATCCAGCTAAGCTCCATAAAGATACCTCTTAAGATTTACTTTTGACTTTAAAGACCATAGCCTCTATAGTCTTTGACAGATATTTTGAGAAACTACCAAAATGCTTCTCAATTAAAACTCTACTTTGTGGCTTTAATGCTTCGGCTACCTCATTAAAAGCTACTTTAGCAAGTTGTTCTAGCTCTGACTTGTTCTTTAGCCCATCCTTAACAGCTTCTCTCAAGGCCTTTGCTGTAGTCTGCTCGATGTTAGTGACAGTCTTTTCAGCAAGAAACTCAAGGTCAGTAATTGCATCAAGAAGTAGTCCTCTTTGTTGCTCATCTTCAATCACCTTTGCCTCAAGCTTTGCCTTTTTAGCTATATTGTCTATAGCCTTTGCGCCATAAAATGCCAGCACAGAAACAGCAGCTAGCGCTAAACCTAAAATCGTTTGTTCAAAAATCATCTCCAAAACTTTCGCCTCCTTCTCAAATTCAAAAAATAAAAATAGCATTAAGAACTTAGTTCTTAATGCTATCTTAACAGGTGTCAAAACGTTGATAAATCTCAAGTGTGTGAATAAGCCATGTGTTCGATACATGTATCATCCAAATAAGTTCATCTGTCCAGGAAGCTCTTCATCTTCTAGGATTCTCCTTATATGGACTTCAGTCAGATTATACTTCTCTCTCATCTGTCTGAGCGTCATGCCATTTTTATAATCTGACTTGATTCCTATGTCTCTAGATATTCTTCTGATACTATCAATCTTTGGGATGTATAGATTGGCCCCGCCATAGTTCTCACATAGAGAGACAAAAGCATCGAGCCCTATTATATCCACGATTTGCTTATGAGTATCCGTTAGCATCTCGCTTAAAATGTTATCTCCTGCAATATCAGCCAACACCTTCACCCCCTTAAAGCTCATCTTATATCATATTTGCCATTACTGCCATAGCTTCTCCTATACTTATATTATCACCAAGTCTGTTTTCCCAAAACTCCGGAGTAGATATCTTGCCGCTTGCAACTAGCTTTTCAAAAGCTTCTCTTTGCCACGCTGGCACAGTATCCTTCTTTTCCTCTTCAACTTTTCTTGGCTCAGCCAAAATCAAATTAACAATCTTCACTATATCATAGCCATAACCTTTTCCCGGCCATGCCCATCCAGCTCCTATAGGATTGTCTGAGGCTCCTAGATGCTCTACATATTTAGCACATCCTCTTTTAACAAGGTTAAACCTAGGGTCCTTGCAAGCAAGCTTTAAAGGCTCAGTGCTTGCATATGCTTTAAGATGTTGTATTTGAGCTCTTACTCCTATTCTAGGGCTTTCAAACTTAGCAGCATCACCTTGAGCGTTATTATTTAGAGCTCCTATTCCTGCATAATTGTTCTGATCAGGAAGAACGATTCCTCCATATCTAAAATATCCAGTCTCTTTAAGCGACTGAGCAAATGCTACGTCAGCTCTTACCCCTTCAATCTGAGCTTCTTCTATAAACATTTTAGCTAATTCTTCTACCGAGCAGTAGGGTAGGAGAGGTTTAGGATTTCCTTTTAGTGCAAATGATACCATCTGCTCTAAAGTAGCCTTGCCTTCTCCCATAATCATAGTGAGATTAGATGGGGTAGAGGATAGGGGATATACTTCTTTTATCGCGCTCGCTATAGAATGAGCTGCGCTGCTTCTAAAATCGTCTTTCTTAAGTAGCGCTTCTTCCTTTGAATTAGAGTGAAAGGCCACTTCAATGATAAGCGCAGCCATGTTACTTCTTCTTATGACTGCATAGTAATCCTTTTTGTCAATTACTGATGTAGGATTGTTTATAAGCCTAGTCTTAATGCCTCTGTTTAAAAGACCTGTAGAAGCTACTAATTTGTTTTGAATAGCCTGTGCTACCTTCTTAGCTTCATCTGCATGAGCTTTATTGTTCCATTCATTAGATAGAGTATGAAACGTTTCAACGCCTCCTATATTTTGGTCAGCTGCTGCATTAGTGTGTATGCTTAAAAATAAATCTCCCTTCCATGCATTAGCTTTTTCACCCCTTTTATAAAGAGATACAGTCTCATCCTTTTCTCTTGTCATCATTACTGTGTAGCCTGAATCAGCAAGTATCTTTCTAAGCTTAAGCGAAATGTCCAATACTCCATCAGCTTCAACATATCCAGTAGGGCCACGGTTAGCACGGTCACTTCCACCATGTCCAGGATCAATTACTATTCTTTTCATTTCAATTCCTCCTTTTTGTTATCCAATCCCCTCAATAGCTGTCTTACGGCTTCCACAAGTTCGTCTTTGCTCATTTTACTGTACCCTTTGACCTTGTTTTTCTTGCAAGCTTTTCTTAAGTGTGAAATCGGCCACTCTTCAAGAGAAGGTAATTCGATGGTAACTGCTTCACCTTTAATCTCGTGAGATGATGTATCAAGCATTTCAATTCCTCCTTAAAGATTTAGAATAGGAGCCACGACCTTATCGTAGAGCTCTCCTATGCTATATTTTGTTTCGCCTTGCGCTTTTTTCTCTTCTTCAAACTTTTTGTATTCCATTGATATTTTCATAAGCTTCAGAACTCCTACTTGTTCAGATGATATATTCCCCGAATGTTCAGTAGGCACCATGGCTCCAAGAGCTGCTCTTAAATAAATCGTATCTCCATTTTTATCCCATTCTTCTCTTACCTCTTTGGCAAACTTCTTTCGGTTGAGTTTGGGCTTGATAGGAGGGAGGATGCCTTTTTCTCTCAATTCCTGACGAATCTCTTTATCCATCTTCTTCTCGGCATTAGTCTTTCTCTTGTATTTCTTGGTTGCCATCAAATCACCTTCCTTTATCATCTTCAAGTCTGTTTACCATTTTCTTAAGAATTTCTATAAGCTTACTGCACTGATCATCGTCTAACCATTCAAGCCTTTCCACGTTGAACATCTTTTTGACAAACCCATTTATTCGAGCATTGTTATTATTCCATCCAAGCTTCTCTGTTAATGCATATATCTTGCGCCTTTGCCTAGAAGTCAGGTCGTTTCCTTTTGAATCGGTTCTTTTTCCTTTTACTGCATCCTTCATTTTAGAAAGCACTCTGCCCACTTTATTGATTTCATTTTGAGTAAGCTTTCTCATGCTGTCCTTGCCAGTTTCTCTGTGAATGATACTATATAGAGCTTCATCATCCAGCCCTAGTTCAGCTGATTTAGACAGTCCCCATAAAGACTTAATAGAAAAAGTAGGAGCGTATGAACGCTCCTTATAGTTGTAGCTCATAGTCTGCCCCCCTTAGCTACTTGCCTGAAGCTTTTCTCTTTCAGTTTCATACCAGAAGATATCCTCTTTTTTTCAAAGTACCACCGACTTTTATAATATCTGCTTCAGGGTATTTCTTAAGCACGTCCTTATTCACACTTTCTTTTACTATGATGCAATCATCCATTTTTAGTTTCTTAAGATTTTCAAGCACTTGGTCCACTTTCTTCAGAACTAATTTAGTGCTTAATCTAAATCCAGTCTTACCGAAATTAAGCTGCTTTGTCTTGCCATCTAGCTCAGCCTTATTGTCCTCAACAAAATCCTTGACATAAATACCTAATCTTTCAATTCTTTCTTGAAACTGCTTAGCTTTCATATCTGACTCAAGCTTGATATCGTGAATCTTCTGATTCATATCAGTAGTGATTTTTTCAATTTCTAACTCACACTCAGCAATCTCTTTCATTGTGATATCAACATCATCCCAACTTTTTAAAACTAATTCATCCTTAATCTTTGTCCTTGCCATTTTAATCCATCCTCCTTTAATCTATGTTAAAATGACACTGTAGGCTGATATGCCCAGAAGGGAGGTGACCCCTTATGGCTAACTTACATCGTCCAAGGCCAATCCCTTGGAAGCTGGTTTCCAGCAATGTGAAAAAGGACTTTATTTCCTATGAGTACGAGGCGCCCGTCTTGAACTCCGATAGGAAGTACCAAATGTCCGTTGTCGTTAATAAAGATGAAACGACTAGCTACTACAGTGTCACTTAACAGCTACGCAACCGCCATCAGTTTAAACCTGATGGCTTTTCCTTTTCTTTTCACTTCTAAATTGATTAATAGTCTTTGACTTTACAGTCAGAAAAGCTCTTTCCAGTTCTGAATAACTAAGTTTTCCATTTTGATTTTGGTACTCTATTATAAGATTAGTAAGAGGAACGCCTTTTAAATTCATGTCTAAAGCACTTTCATTTATAGCTTCAGCTTGATTCATAGAGCCTGTCCTCCTAATTTTCTGGTTTTGCCAGATACCTTATGAACTATTTGAAAACACTCTTTGCAATCTTTAACCACTAGCCAGTTTTCAGGATTGAGTCCATGAGACTTGATTCTGATTTTCTGCATCCTCGTAGGTCTTATTCCATGCTTCAAAATTCCAACTCCCTTCGTAAATTTTAAAGTAAATTAGTTGCTTCTTTTATGTTTCTGATTTAACACCTTCATTGAACCTTCTCTCAAAATATCAACTATTTCACTTGATAGCTTAAGCACTTTCTGACTTTCTTTTTGTGTTAAAAACTCAAGGCCAACTCCTCTAATCTTAATCACTATATCGCCCTTTACTAAATCGCAGATATCGCCTTGAATTTGAAATATCGTTTCATCTTTCTTAGGCATTTATTTTGTGGCTCCTTTCAAAATTTGAAATAAATTAAAACTACTTTTATGATAGAATCATCTAAAAGGAGTGATTCAATTGAAACGAAATTTAGAATTAATCAGAGAAATTTTATTAGCTGTAGAAGCTTCTGAAAAACCTAAAATCCTTATTGACGACCTTAACATCCAAAACTATACTTATGAAGAAATTTCTTATCATATTCGTTTGCTTATGGATGCTTCCTACATAGAGGCTTTCGAACAAGGAGCTTTAGGAACACACCTTAAGATTTATATTATCTATAGGCTAACTTCATTTGGTCACGATTATCTAGATACGGTTCGTGACTCATCAATATGGAATCAGACTAAAAACAAACTCGGTCCTCATGTCCTATCTGCATCTTTAGAACTTGTGAAATCAACTGCGTTAAGTCTTATACAAAAGAGCTTAGGTATTTAGCTTCTTTAATAACTACGTTATTTAATGCTTCGTCTAGAAGGGTATAAGCTTCTGATAGTTCGTCGTTTCCTGCGATATCTATTTGTAAATTAGGAAACAGCCTATTAAGATTTGCTTGAGCATCAATAATTGCTTCTATTCTTCTTTTCGAAGCTTCAAAACTTTCTACATTAACCATAGATTGAATCCTCCTTCATATACTCAATTCCTAACTCCTCGGCTCAGCACCATCCCTGAAACCTTACCATCACTTATATTAAATACAAATCCTAAGTCACCAAGCTTTTCAACATCTGCAATAGAAAGATTGCTAAGGTCCTGAATCATATCCTTATTGATATAATTTCCTTCTACAAACGAGGTAATAGATTCTACAGCCTCCTTTTTAGTATCTCCAGCCTCTATGCCGTTAATCGCACCCATAACTACCTCATTTAAACCTCTGTTATTAATCATATACATCCTCCTTTTGACATTTATTTTGAGATTAAAGCATCATCATATTACTTGCTTGAGATATCATCTTCAAAGTGATGCTGCTTTGATTACTTTCATTTACTATTCTAAAAACATTATTAAGCGTACGATCAAGAAGTCTAAAACATCCTGTTTGATTATTGCAAGCTCTTGATACCAACTCATTTAGCGCATCTGGTTCTATCTCGTAGCCACTGAGATATCTTTCTACATCTTTATCAGTAAGGCCTTTAAGAGAGGCGTAAAAATCTACTCTATTTGCAAACCTTGTCAGATAACTTTTAATCTGAGCTTCTAGCCTTGGTTCTCCTGCAATCACCATTCCTACATCTGATTGGTCGAAAATACCTCTTAAAATCTCCATCTTCTTCTGAGTGTACTTACTAATTAGCTTGTCAGCCTCATCAATAATGAGGAGATAACCATGATTCACATTAAAAAACTCTCTAATTCCGTTAACTCTTTTCCATATAGTTCCGTAGTTTTGAGGAATTCCTAGAGCCCTTTCAATAGCTTCTACTAAGTCACGGCTTGACATAGTATCGTCACACTCTATATATGCAACTCTAGGCATCTTAGCATAGTATTTAAGAGCGTAGGTTTTGCCATATCCAGACTTACCAACTACTATTCCAAGCCCCATATCCTCCTGACAGGAGCTGCACACACCGATAACATTTGAAGAATCTTTTGTTTCAAAAAAACCTTTTCGTCTTGTCATCTTAACGCTTACATCTTTATGGCCTATCTGCATCTCGTCATCTTGCATCGAGTTGCTTTTTAAAAATATTTCAAGTCTTTCTTCAAGCTCAGTAGCATCACTGTCGTACTTACCTGCTAGATACCTAGAAATAGCTGTTCTTGAGTAGTTTACTTGATTAGCTAAATCCGCTTTAGTCATTTTATTGCTACGTAAAAACTCATCTACCTTTTGGGCTAATCCCTTTACTTCACCTGTGTAGATAGCCGCTACTGCTTCCATATCCTATCCCTCACTTTATATGTTATTTAACCTAAAGTTCTAAGCTTAGATAAAGCATCTTGAGCCTTCTTATTAAAAAACTCATCAGCATCATCTTGGCTTTTCTTATTCTTCTTATCCTTCATAGTGCTGCTGTACTGATTATCCCTAGGAAATGCAACAACATTATCTATTGCCTTAGAATTGCTTGCCTTAACAGTCAGCTCAATCCCTCCAACAACTTCGCCCTTGAAGCTATCATATTGATATATGAGCTTTTCAAACTCTTCTTTGATTTCATTAAGGTCATCTCTATCATTCTTAAGCTGTCTTTTTTGCATCTTCAGATGTTCTTCAAGTGCCTTCTGGCTTACTCTAGGAGCAATCATAAGAAGCTCTTGAGATAATGCCTCGCATATAAATTTACCTTCCTTAGTGTAAACATATAGCTTTGTCAAATCTTCAGGATCATATTTAATATCTACCTTTTCTTCGTGATACCTAGTAAGGTCGTCGCTTCTATATTCAAATCCAAACTTCTTAATCCCAAGATTATAAACTCTTACGCTCTCAGCCTTCATCATAAGCATTGATGCGTACGTTCTAGGAGGAGCTGGTTTATAATATTTATTTTCAGCATTCATAAATAGCTCTAGTGGTTTTGTATACTTTTCCTTTTGATTCTTAAGCCCACTGTGTACTGAATTGTGATACTCTTTCAGCCATATAGACCATCGTTCATAAAATTGCTCCATGGTTAATAGCTCACCATCTTCAAGCATCTTATTAATATCCTTTTTCTTTTTCCCTGAGGTAAGAGAACCAGTCAGCGTTCCTGTGTATGAATCCAACCACTTAGTAAACTTAGAGCATACTATGCCAAAAAACCTTTCTATTTCAGCTTTACTCCATGGTTGATATGGCAAACTATTAGTCTCGTCCAAAATGCCGATGCTTCTATAGAATCCTTTGCATTCCTCATCGAAAAATAAATTCGACTTTTTCTTTTGCCTTCGTTCATTCTTAGTACTTCCCTTTAGCTCCTTAGATTGATAGTCTCTACCGTTATCTATAAGAAGGTACTTAGGAACTCCACCAGGCGAACCATACACCACCTTTAGAAGCGACTGCTTTAGTATTTGAGAATTAGGATTCTTACAAATCACGTCTCCCATGATGACCCTTGACCTAGTATCAATCCAAGCCACAAGCTTTGGTTTAATCGCTGTGACCTTACCATTAGGATTCTTATATGCCACCCAGCAATCAAACGTATGCTCATCACCTTGGACCATTTCTAGCACATCAAGAGCTTTTGTATTTCTTGAACCCTTGACCATAACCTTATTCTTATACTCTCTTACTCCATTAGCTGCTAAAAAATGTGCATTTTTAAGACGTTTCTCCTGCATCAAATAATTAATATATCTAGCTACAGTTTGATATGATGGATAATCCCACCCTCTATCATTTGCAATTTCTTCCAGCTTTGAATAAAGCATCTCTATAGTTCCAGCATTAGCCGCAAAATTTTTATCAAACCATACTCCAGCAATAAAAGTTCTGACATCCTCGCTAAGAGAAGGGAACGTATGAGCCTCCTTGGGTTTTCTGCATAGGGCAAGGACCTTAAAAAAATCGTAGTTGCCGCACTCCATCTTCTCAAGCTTCATCGCCCATGCAGCTGCTTCTAAATAACTCTGAGAATATCTATACAAAGTTCTTTGACTTACGCCTAGCTCTCTTGCAAACCCATCAGCATACGCTGTTCTTTCGCCATCATTGTAGCTTAAGAATTTTTGTACTTGCTTAGAAAGCTCAACTGCTTCATAATACTGCTTAGAAAAATTTTCAATATACCAGTTCAAATCTATGTCTAGATACCATGGCACTTCATCTCCTGCAAGCTTATCAATCACCACGTCCCTCCCATCTACGCTCATTTTCTGTTTATATGTTCTCCTTGCTTTTTTAGAGAGGGAGGATAAAGCTACCAAAACCCTGTCTTTTCCTCCGTCTCTTGGTTCTATTTTCGTTTTATATAAGTCTGAATTTCGTTGAATGCGCTTACGTATAGTCTCATATCCCAAGCCTTCGAAAACAGCTGCCTCTTCAAGTGTGACAAATGCTTCAGCCAATTCCTGTCCCTCCTTTGCTATTTACAGGGGGTCCGTATATCTGCTATAGTAGAGGGGATGATAATATCATCGGGTTCTTTCCTAGGAAAAAGGGCGGTTTGTTTGGTAGGCTTGCGCTCTTTTTCTTTGCCCGAATCCACCATCATCACCACTTCATTAAGCATTTTTTTCAAGTCCTCCACTAGCAACCAAGCTACTTATCTCTTTATTAATCTTGATAAGTTCATCCTTTAAATACGCATCCATATTTACAAGCACTTCCATACTTGCTTTTTTCATATTCAAATACCCGAAGAAATCTTCTAGCTCAGCTTTTACTTCTTTTTGAATCTGCTCATGCTTTGTATTTAACTCTCTTCTTTTCCTTTCTAATATCATCACATTAGTTTTGCCATCATCATGTGATACACTGCTTGTCATCTCATTTTTCAAACAATCCAAATCCAAAATAAAATCCTTAATATCCTTCAAACTCATTCCTCCCTTACGCTATTTTTTTTAGATGCTTTGGGTCTAGCTCCAGTATCTTAACAATCATAGGTAGATACTTATCACCAGACCTATCTCCATACAAAATAAGATTGAGATACTTGTTGCTCGTTCCTACCTCTTGAGCTAGTCTTACCTGAGTCATACCTTTTTCAATAAGAGTCTTTTTTACCATAATCCCAAACGGCGTTAACTGTCTCTTTTGCATCAAGCATCCTCCTTTCATTAATCAATCGTTTTGCTACCATCAGCAAATCCTTACATCAGTTCTTTACTAGTGCTGTATCTGTCTCCCGTGATATAATTAAGTTGCGACACATCTTATATGCAGGGAGGTGATTACATGACTAAACACGAAAAATATATTAAAGAATTAGCAAAAACTACTTTTGTTTCTAGCCTTACAACTTCAATGGTTGGTAAGGAGCTTTGTGCTAAAGCTCTTCTTCAAATCTTATTGGACAAAGGCATAATCACTTATGATGAATGGATAGATGCTATGAGAGCCCAAACAGAACATTTTGTAAAAGTCAATTCTGAAGGTTTTGAAGAATTATACGAACCTGATTTTATTAGCTTTGTGCCTGATGAGTAAAGTTGCAAATTGTTTCACCATAGGGCGAAATTACAATTATGCCATTTTCAGAAACTACTAAAACAACTCTCAAGCCAATATATCCAACCAGTTTCGGATTTTGTAACATTTCGCCCTTAAATTTAATTCCAGTGTTGAAAACTGTTCTGCTTTCTACAGCTATTCGCATAACATCCTCCCCATCTCCAATTCAAATTCCAATTCATCATTAATATCTAACTCTTCCAGTCCTACATACTCACGCATTATATTCATTGCGTTCGTAATCGCCTCTAATTCCCCAAAGCCAGGGCAATCGCAAAAGGTCTCATAATTACCAGTTTCGAACTCATTGACAACTATTTTGAGATTAACATTATAAAAAGGTTCCAGACTGTTTATTACATGGTCCATATTCTAATCCTCCCTTCACTGTTTTCATGTGCCTAAAAGATAGGAGACACTTTTCTTACTTAAGATTTTCCCCAGCTACAGAAGAGCTGGTTCGATAAGATTTAATCGGTATCGCGAAATTTTTCGTATTGTGGTAAGCTTTATTTGATGTATTTATCTATCTATTTATATCTTAGACCACAAACGAGGAAGTGTCAATAATATTTTCCTCGTTTGTGATACTTTTTTCAAAAGATTTTTATAAAAAGGAGGTTTTTGTGCCATGAACGAGGATTTTAAAGGTATAGGAACGAGGATAATAGAGAGAATGAAAGTTTTAGGCATGAAACAAGTAGATATCATTAGAGAGACAGGAATTTCAAAGACTGCAATAAGCAACTATGTGAATGGAAACAGAATCCCTGACACTTTATCAATATATAAGCTGTCTCAAGCGTTAGAGACTTCAATAGAATGGATATTAACTGGTAAAGAATTTGAACCTAAAAAAAATAACCCGTTTACATCTGTTGCCCAACAAGATATAGCCATTGATATCGAAGATACTATAGGAGATAGAATCAAAGCAAGAATGAAGCAACTAGATATAAGGTATGTTGACCTATGTAAGCTAACAGGTATCCCTAGACAGGCAATAAACAGCTATGTAGAAGGAAAAACATTCCCAAATATGTCAGCTATATTAAAACTATCTTTAGCATTAGAAACTTCAATGGAATGGCTCCTTACTGGCTCATTTGATTTTAATAACGATTCATCTAATATTTCTGATTCTTTAATTTTAAGCCCAGATGAAAAAGACATAATTGATAAGGTTCGCTCTGGATTGAAACCAATATTTGATAATGAAATAATGAGATTAACAGGAGAAGTGAGTAGGCTAAATGACGAGGAACATGACATGATTCTAAAATTAAGAGAGCTGGATCAGCGAGAGCAAGAAGATATTTATGACCATATTAATTGGAAGTATGAAAAAAGCTTAAGGAAAAAAGTATCATCTCCCTCGATGAATGGAGAAGAAAAAGAGTTAAAAGCAGAAAGTGAAACTGCTTAATTTTTTTATGTTTTGATGATAGATTATTCCATCTTTATTTTGTCCCATTGCTTTTTGTTTTTTTTGAATCAATGATATCTTATGAAAACCTTGATATCACTTCAATGGGACATGTTTTATTAAGAAATGCTAAATTGTCCCATTGCTTTTTGAAAAAAACACACTTTATTTCGAGTTTCAGTAACGCCTTAAAATTATTTCAAAAAAATTTGTAACGCGTTCGAACGGTTCATTTTACTTGTTTCTTCAAAAAACTCAAAAAATTGTAACGCCAGTAACGTTCAGTAACGCCGCGTTAGCACGCGCCAGCTGTTCCATTTTACTGACAATCCTGCTATAATACAAATAAGAGCAGTAATAAAAGTACTTTATCCCTTACGCTACAAGGCTTCCAGTACTTTTACCTGCTCTTATTTTTATAACTATCCACATTTTATCAACAGAAAAATCCTTCTCAAAATAAATGTCAACGCATTCACGCACTGTCCCGCTCTATCTCAAGTATTACCAACCTTTCCCACGATATCCCGGGTCCAAACTTACTATCCTACTCTTTGTCAATTATTCTGATAATCTACAGTAACATAATATTAAATTAATTCTAAAAAAAATATTAGATTTTTTTATGCATGTAAATTCAATATTTATTTAGAGAAATAAAAAAACACCACAATATATAAATATATCATGGTGTTTATATTGCTATTGTCAGAAAATTCACTGTAATACAACTGTTTTTTGTTAAAAATTAATTCTGCTAATATATTATTTAACAAACAATTTTTATGATTTATTTTACAAACTCAATACCCTTATTTATTGCATTTAGATTTGAATCAAAAGTTTCTGGTCTTTTACTAGTAAGTTTTTTTATAGCTTTTTCAATTTTAGGCAAATCTACAAGATTTAGACTCGGAATTAAGGCTCCAAGGCATACCATGTTTGCTATACTTGAATTTCCAAGCTCATTTGCAATTTCTGTAGCTGGAATTTCTATAATATTTATATCAGTTCTAGGATTCTCAATTTTCGCAAGCGATGAGTTAACTATCAGAACTCCACCTGGCTTTATTTTAGATGAAAACTTTTCATAAGCAGGCTTATTAAGAACTATAGCTCCATCTGCTTTATCAATTACGGGCGAATGTATTTCTTCATCAGATAAAATAACAGAGCAGTTTGCTGTTCCGCCTCTCATCTCAGGACCATAAGAAGGAATCCAGCAAAGCTCAAGATCTGATCCCATTCCAGCATAAGCAAGAAGTTTTCCTAAGAACATTACTCCTTGTCCGCCAAATCCAGCAAGTATCACTTTATCCATCATAAGCTTTTTACCTCCTCAGTTACCTTTAATTCTCCAAGCTCATAAATAGGCATCATATTGTCTCTTAGCCACTGCATACTCTGCGCTGGAGAAAGTCCCCAGTTTGTAGGGCAGGTTGATAACACACTTACAAAAGCAAAGCCAAGACCAGCTTTTTGAACCATGAAGGCTTTTTTAATTGCTTTCTTTGCTATGTTTATGTTTTTAGGCGAATCTACAGAAACGGATGCAACATAAACAGCTCCTTCAAGATTTGCAATCAACTTAGGAAGATCTACAGGTGAACCTGTTAGAGCTTTATCTCTTCCAAATGGACTTGTAGATGTTTTCATCCCTTCTAAGGTTGTAGGAGCCATTTGTCCTCCAGTCATACCATAGATTGCATTGTTAACCATTATTGAAGTTATATTTTCTCCTCTAGCAGCCGTATGGATTGCGTGCTGAGTTCCAATTGATGCTATATCTCCATCTCCTTGATATGTAAATACCATTTTATCAGGTAGAGATCTTTTTATTCCTGTACCAACTGCCTGAGCTCTACCATGAGCCGCCCCTACAAAATCACAGGTAAAGAAATTCTGACAAAAGCCTGCACATCCAACTGGTGATACTCCTATAGTTTCTTCTATTATATCGAGTTCTTCTAATGACTCAGCAATCAGTCTCATTATTATTCCGTGGGTACAGCCTGGACAAAATGAAAAAGAAACGTCTGTAAGCCCTTTTGATCTTTTAAATATCTGCTTTTCCATAAACTATACCTCCTTATCTGAGTTTAAGTTAAATTTTGATTCCACAAATTCTAAAATTTCAAATTCTGTTGGAAGCATACCACCTTGTCTTCTAAACAGATGAGTTTCTGGTTTGCATCTAACTGCAAGCTCTACATCTTCAATCATTTGCCCTGTATTAAGCTCTACAGTAACAATTCCTTTAACTTTGTCCATAAATGGGGCAAAGGCTTTCTTTGGGAATGGCCATAGAGTTATAGGTCTAATAAGTCCTAGCTTAATGCCTTTTTTTCTAGCCTCAATTACAGTACTCTTACAAATTCTGCCTGTAGTTCCGTAGCTTACTAGAAGATATTCTGCATCATCAGTTTGGAATTCTTCCCATTGTTGTTCTTGTTCTTCTATTGCTTTATATTTAGCTTCCCATCTTAAATTATTTTCTTCACCGATTTCATTTGTAAGTGAATAGCTTGCTATGATTCTTTTTTCTCTTCCCTTTGCTCCATTTACAATCCAGCTTCTGTCATATTCTTCACTTGCAGGTTTTTCTTTTAAGATTACTGGTTCCATAGTCTGTCCTAGAAATCCATCACTTAAAATCATTACAGGGTTTCTGTATTTTTCTGCTAGATCAAATGCCATCATAGTGTAGTCGTAAAGCTCCTGAGCCTTAGAAGGTGCAAGCACTATTAATCTATAGTCTCCATGACCGCCACCTTTGGTAGCTTGGAAGTAATCTGATTGCGCTGGCCCTAGTCCACCTAGTCCTGGTCCACATCTGTTTACATTTACTACAACCATTGGAAGCTCAGCAGCAGCACTATATGAAAGTCCTTCTTGCTTTAAGCTTACCCCTGGGCTTGATGATGCAGTCATTACTCTATTTCCAGTACATGCTGCTCCATAGCACATGTTTATAGCTCCTATTTCATCTTCTGCTTGAACAATAGTTCCACCTACATCTGGAAACTTAGCTGATAAATACTCTATTACCTCGGTTGAAGGTGTAATAGGATAACCGAAAAACAACCTACATCCTGATCTTATGGCAGCTTCACCGATGATTTCATTTCCTTTCATCAATACTCTTTCCATATTTTATCTCTCCTTTGGCTCTATTTGTAAACTTCTATAGCTACATCAGGGCAAATAGTTGCGCAAAGCCCGCAACCTATACATTCATCCTGGTTAATACATACTGCAGTAAAATAACCTTTGTCATTTGCTGTGTCACCTATAGATATTATCTTTTTAGGACATACTTCTATACATAGTCCGCAGCTCTTACAAAATTTCTCAATTACATTAATTCTTGGCAAGGGAATCTCTCCTTTTCTATTTACATTTGCTTGCAATATGTGAACCTAAAGCTATTGAATACAATTTAGTTTCATAATCGTCAGCTCTAGAAACTAGCACTATAGGTACTTTTGCTCCCATAATAATTCCAGCTGAGGTTGCTCCGGCTAAATAAGTAAGTGATTTTCCAAGAGCATTTCCCACTTCGATAAATGGTACTGCAATTATATCTACATCACCAGAAATTTCACTTTTAAAATTCTTCACTTTTGCAGCTTCACTTGAAAGTGCTAAATCCACTGCAAGAGGTCCTTCTACAATTATTCCATCTCCAAATTCATTATTATTGCACATATCTTGAAGTTCTCTGGCATCCATTGTTGCTGGCATTTTTTCGTTAGGTTTTTCTTTAGCCGCAATAACAGCCACTTTTGTAGTTTCTATACCTAGGGATTTTGCCACTTCGTGAGCATTTTTAATTATCATGGCTTTTTCTTTTACTGAAGGAGCTATATTCATTCCTCCATCTGTAAGAATTAATAATTTATGGTATGAAGGAACATCATAAAGCATAACGTGACTGATTAAATTTTCTGTCCTAAGACCGGTTTCTTTATTTAAAACAGCCTTTAATAAAATTGATGTATCAAGAAGACCTTTCATAAGAAAATGAGCTTTTTTTTCAACAACTAGCTCAACAGCTTTTTTTGCGCTTTCCTCTAAAGAAGTAGTTTCTATGATTTCATCATGATTTATTTTATAGTCTAGTTTTTCGCAAATTTCTATTATTGCTTTTTTATCTCCTATTAGTATAGGCTCTACTATATTATCCATAGATGCTTGTTTTAAGGCTCCAAGTACATCTTCATCCTCAGCTGCTGCTACTGCTAGTTTTAGTTTAGGGTTATTGGCAACGTTTTCCAACAATTCTGATAAGCGTTTTATCATAACATACCTCCTTGATTTAAATTCAATATGTATTTACCTTATTTTTAAATTATACAATATGTAATAATTATATACAATATGTTTAAGTAATGTATACAAACATTTCTGAAAATATAAAAAAATCTTACTAAGTAATACTATCCAGTATCTACTTAGTAAGATTTTTATTGTTTTTAAGCCTTATATATCAATTTAATGCATTCCTGAACAATATCGTCATGGGGATCTATATTTTCAGCTAGATTAATATAGTATTTAGCTTTTTCAATATTTTCTAAATTATAATAAACCATTGAAATATTACATAATATCTCTATACTCTCAGAATCTAGTTCAAATGCATACTCAAGAAGCTCCAAGGCCTGCTCTAAATCGCCCAAAAATGCAAAACACAGAGCCATTTCATTAATAAGCTGAGGCTGAGAAGTATCAAGTTTATATGCGAATTCAAAATAATCTATTGCTGATTCATACTCTCCTTTTAATCTATTTATATAGCCTAGATAGAAATATGCTTCATATGAAGAAGTATCTTCATCAACTATTTCTTCTAAAATAGCTAGGGCCTCATCGTATTTTTCACTTTCAATGAGTTCACTAGATAGACTTATTTTTTCTATAGTGTTAATTTTGACTAGATTATCCTTAGAGTCGTTTTCAAGAGAATCATCGAGTCCAAGTTCTATAGCTTTTTCAAAACAATTTTTTGAGGTACTTAAATCTCCATGCTGTAATGCAAAATATGCTAAATAATAATATGGCTTAGAAAATTCTGGATATAATTTGACTAGTGCATTAAAGCAATCCTCACTTTCAAGTTTGAAATCTACCTTTTTGCTATCTTCTAAAGCTTGCTCAGAAATTTCTTTACATAGCAGCGCATAGTTGAAGTATAAGTTCATTTCTGGTTCAAACATAGAGAGATACCCTCTTGCAAATATCAAACTCTCAATTAGATTGCTTTTTTCATATGCATCTCCAGCTAAGCTACTAGCTAGATCAAGTGGATTTGAAGATAATTTTGTTATTATCGCTTTGTATTCTTTACTGTACTTAAAATAAGGGTCTATCCCTTGTATGAAAAGCATGGCACTTAATATATCTATTGTAGAAATTCCTTCTTTTTTTGAATTAGCCATGTCTATAAGTACAGATGAAAATACTGGAACCTCAATATTTTTATTGATATTTATTCCTTCAATTTTTTTTAGAATAATATCATCTAAGGTTATAAAAACCAATTTATTTGTTTTTTCCAGTAAATATTTCTCAATTCTTGATTTGTTCATACAAACCTCCAGTAAACGTTACTTTATTCATAAAATCTTTCTCTCCACTATAATTAAACGCTATTATAGCTTTATGGTTTTTCAAATTCCCTTTGGTTTTTATATAGTCGATAATATCAAATTCAAATAGCTCTACATGAACTTTTTTTATTATTTCCATAGGATGCGAATTAGGATAACCAAGTTCAGATTTAATATAATCATTTGAAATCCAAGCTACAGCTTCTTCTCTTGTAATACTACTTAAATCATTTCTTAAAAACAAAGGAATAACTCTATTTCTTCCCATTCTTAAATAATCAAATCTAATTAGCTCTTTTATTTTATTTGTCTCATCTGGGCAAATCCCACTATAAAATTCATGTAAAAGTTTATATAGATCATCTCTAGATAAGGTTTTATTTTGGTAATATTCGTTTTTGTATGCAAGTAAATCAGAAAATAATTTAAATCCATTATTATTGTAGTTATTGAAATAAATATATTCTATACTAAGCATAAACATCCCACTGTTATAAAACAAGTCCACAATCTCTTCGATTTCTTTAAGAAATAAAATTTCGCTTGCTGAAATGAATTTATTTGAAATCACTTCATAAGGTGGATAATTGCGATATCTATAATCAAATAACTCTACTTGACTCCTTATAGGACTACCCTTGAGCATTTTCAAAAATCCTAGTTGAAGTGCCTCGGGCAATAATGCAAATACATCATTAAAGGATTTTTTAAAGCTCTCTAAATTTTCATATGGAAGTCCTGCGATTAAATCTAAATGCTGATGGATATTACCATATTTTTTTATTTGATTCACTCTTACAGACAATTTTTCAAAATTATCAATTCTATTTACAGTTTTAATAGTTTTACTATTTGTAGACTGAACTCCAATTTCAAATTGAAATAAACCATACCGTGCTTCTTTAATCTCTTTCATAAACTCGTCATCAAGCATATGAGCTGTAATCTCAAAATGAAAATTAATTTTGCCATTATCGATTTCCTTTAAAAATTTTATTAAAGCTAAAGTAATTTCTTTATGGGAATTAAAGGTTCTATCTACAAATTTAATCTGTTTTGCATTTAAGGCTACAAGTTTTTTCAAATCCTGCTTTACACTTTCTAAAGGAAAAAATCTGACTCCTTTTAGAGTTGACGATAAGCAATAAGAGCAATTAAATGTGCACCCTCTTGAAGTTTCAAAATAAACTATTTTGTTTTCTATTTCCTCTTCAGTCACATAAAGATATGGGCTTTTTATCTGAGATAGATCCGCTATAGGAGGTGTATCCTTGTTCTCTATAAAATATATATCTTCATGTGTATTGTATCTATAATCCGAATATGGTGGTAGTTCGTTTGATTTATAAACGACTCCATCTATTTCTATATGTTTCTTAAATTTAGAAATAGAGTCAATAAGTTTTGGAAGAACTAATTCCCCTTCTCCTTTAATTATATAATCAATATATGAATGTTTATTAATAAAGTTAAGTGAATCAAAGCTAACCTCAGGTCCTCCAAGTATTATAATTAAATCAGGGTTAGCTTCCTTTAGTGTAGAGCATAGCTTAAGAGTCTGCTCAACATTCCAAATATAGCAAGAAAAACCTACAATATCGTAATTTTTTTCGTAAATATCAGCGTATATCTTATCCAAGCTTTCATTTATAGTATATTCTTTTATATATGAATCACAGGTATCTTTTACACTAGAGTATAAATACCTTATAGATAGACATGTATGAATATATTTGGAGTTTAAGGTTGTTAATAATAATTTCATAATTTCTCACCATCTTCTTTTGATTTAGACTCATATTTTACCTATTTTATTAAGTTTATTCAACTATAAATATTATTTTAAAAATCCATTTTATGTTAATTTATTACTAATTATTGTAATTTATATAATAATCTTGTAAAATGGAATATGTAAGTTTTATTTAACTGCTAATTATATTTTTTATATATTTTGAAAGGGTGTATCTTTTGTTCATACCAACCCATAGAATTATAGCTAATCATATTTACGAGAATTTAAAAGACAGCTTAGATTTTAAACTTAGCAAGCCTATGCTTCAGTACGGAAATATGAAACCTGACGTGGCTCCAAGTTTAAAATCAAAAAAACATTATATGAACCCAACTTTTGATTTTGTTTTAGATGAAATTGTTAAGCTTATCGATGATGGACTACACGAAGATTTAATATCTATAAATGCTTTTTCTGTGAGATTAGGTGTAATCACACATTTTTTATCTGATTTCTTCTGCTTGCCACATCACGATAGAACTTATTTTTCTGACAAGTTAAAAGAGCACATGATTTATGAAAAAAATCTTCACTACAAATTCAAGGAATTTTCGGGATTAGACAAAATAACATTGCCCAGCTTAAGAACTTTAGATAAAGATGGAATTAAAGCTCTTATAGAAGAACTTCATCACGATTATGTTAATAGACCTAAAGGTTACGAAAATGATATAGTTAGTTCTATAAATGTGTCCTCTGCAATTGGTCTTCTAATTGTAGAAAACTCTATTTTATACGAGCCACAACTTATTGCAGTTTAATAACTCTTTTTATTACCCTAGTCCTTCTTTATTATGGTATAATATATTGTATTAAGAAAATGGGCTAAGGAGTGGGTTTAAAATGATTAATTTTGATAAAATCTCTATAGATCAGATTTCCAAAAGAGATCTTCTGATAATAATACAGGCTCTTGATTATACTTACGAGAATACTAAAATAGAAGATTTTTCCAAATTGAAAGATTCTCTATTAGAGGAATTAAGATTACTAGCAGAAGTTCCTACACAAGATGAATTGATTAAAATTCTAAGTGCATAAAATATAGCCTCTCACTTGAGAGGCTTTTTTCTATGCTTTTTTAAATCTAAAAGTGTAGCTTTCAGATTTTGAAACAGCTTCAATTAATAAGATATTTTCATTGAAATATTTTTTTATAATTTTTATATTTCCAATCAATGGTAATGTATATTCCTTATTAATTTCCATTTGGATGATATCAAGTGGATTTATCTTACCCTCATAAGCTTTTCTTTTAATTTTCATATTCCTTAGATTCAAGAGATAATCACTTAATACCTCTATATTAGAATTAAATTCTATTGTCTCTAAAGCATTTGTAAGCTTCTCTTTTACTATATCCCTAAGCCTAATAATAAGTTCTTTTTCTTTAATATAAAAACTTTTATCTTCCAAATTATAGAGGTTATTAAGAGCAAAAGTAAGAATTTTATCGTCATCGTCTAACATTAGCAGATTTATCTTGTATCTTTGGAATTCTATAATTTCAGATGAATCCTCCAGATCATTTTGATAAGCAATCAAATTTGGTTTTATCTGCTCATTGAGAATATATAATATAATTACATATATTGATAATGCAGTAGAGCTTGAGTTCTTGTACATTATATTATATGCAGTTACCGCCTCATTTAAAATTTCATTGATGTCTCTGTTTGCTATGATAATAGGAGCTAAGCATACAGCTAAGCTCCTATTATTCTTTATATCATAGTAATACTTCATTAAATTCAGTTCATCTTTCCATCTCACCTTATCAACTTTGACACTGACAGTGGATGTGTCTGATGAAAGACTACGAACCAGAGACTTTAGCAAATAATTGTATTCATATTCAATTAAAATAGAAATAACTATATTTGAAAAAGCTTTGTCAACTATTAGCATTACATTCTCTCCGGCGCTTCCATTCCTAAAAGTTTAAGCGAATTCTCAAGTCCTATTCTCACTGCTTCAACTATAGCCAATCTAGCTGCTTTTACTTTTTCATCATCAACTAAAATTGGATTATCATGGTAAAATTTATTAAAGGCCTGAGCTAAATCCAAAATATATCTTGTTATATGATGAGGCTCATTTTTATCTGCTGCTCTTAACAGAACTGATTTAAAGCTGCCTAGTACTCTAATTACTTCCATAGCATCATTATTGTTGCCTAGCATTGAAAAATCTATGTCTGAACTAGGTTTCAAATTTGCTTTTCTAAGAACAGAGCAAGCTCTAGCATGAGTATACTGAACATATGGTCCAGTTTCACCTTCAAAACTAAGTGTTCTTTCCCACGAGAATGTATAATCTTTTATTCTGCTGTTTGATAGCTCTTGAAACACAACTGCTCCAACTCCAATTTGCTTTGCTACCTTATCAATATCTTCTAAGTTAGGATTTTTTTCAATTATTACTTCCTTAGTTTTTTGTATAGCTTGATTTAATACATCTTCAAGAAAAACAACTCTTCCTTTTCTAGTTGATAAGGTACCTTCCTCAAGACCAACCATTCCAAACTGAACGTGCTCACAATCATTCGCCCATTCAAATCCCATTAAATCAAGTATCTTCATCCACTGCTTAAAATGAAGAGCTTGCTGAGAGCCTACAACATAAATGTTTTTATAAAAATCATAAGTTTTCTTTCTATATATAGCTGCCGCTAAATCTCTAGTTATATAAAGAGTAGAACCGTCTCTTTTTTTAATAAGTGCAGGAGGCATTCCATAAGGCTCTAAATCAACTATATGAGCGCCTTGAGATTCTATAAGAACACCTTTTTCTTCCATTAACTCAATAACTGCTGGCATTTTATCTGAATAAAAACTTTCGCCAGCATAAGAATCAAATGAAATCCCAAGCATATCATAAACCCTTGAGAATTCTTCTAGAGAAACCTCTCTAAAAAATTTCCATAGGCGAGTAGCTTCTTCATCGCCATCCTCTAGTTTTTTAAACCATTCTCTTGCTTCATCCTCCATTTGTGGATTTGCTTCAGCTTTTTCATGATATTCTATATATAGCTTTAATAAGGTCTTAATTGGAGCATTTTTAACCTCTTCTTCATTTCCCCATCCTTTGTAAGCAACAATGAGTTTACCAAACTGAGTTCCGTAATCACCTAAATGGTTGATTCCAATTGTGTTATATCCTAAAAATTTATATAATTTATACAGTGAATTTCCAATAACTGTAGTACGTATATGACCGATATGAAAAGGTTTAGCTATATTTGGAGAGGAAAATTCAACAATTACATTCTTCCCACTTCCGATATCCATCTTTCCAAAATCTTCTTTTTTTTCAAGTACTTCTTTTATTACTTGAGAAGATAAAAGTATAGTATCAACATAAAAATTAACGTATCCTCCAGCATTTTCAATTGATTTTAAATATGAAGGTCTATTTAATTCTTGCGCTAATTCCTGTGCGATAATATTAGGCGATTTCCTGTATGTCTTAGCCAACTTAAAGCAAGGAAATGCAAAATCTCCCATTGCTGCATTTGGTGGAATCTCTATCATAGATAGGATTTCTTCATAAGAAAAATCGGATATTTTTTCTGATAATATTTTACTTACTTCAACTTTAAAATCCATAACTGCCTCCTAATATTATGTAGAATACAAAAAACTCTCGTCCTTGTAAAAAAGACGAGAGCAATCTCGTTTTATATATATAATAGCATAACTTACATAGTTTGAGAACAAGAACCTTAGGATTTGGTTGATGCACAATGTTTACAGATACCTCTTACAGTTAGTTCACTTTGGATAATTTCGAACCCGTCAAGATTATCTAGCTTAATATCAGAGTTATCTACTTCGAAATCAAAAATCGATTTGCATGAAAGGCAGATAAAATGTCCATGGGAGTGTGCATTTACATCATATCTTGCTTCATTTCCATCTACGCTAAAGCTTTTTACAATATCATTTTCCACAAAGATATTAAGTGTATTATATACTGTAGTTTTAGATAGTGAAGGTATCTCATCAATAAGATCTGTGTATATATCATTTACTGTAGGATGATTTTTGTCAGCTAAAAGTCTTTCAAGTATTTTCACTCTCTGATAAGAGGGTTTGATTCCTTTTTCAGAAAGGAAATGACTTATTTCTTTAACACTATTCTCAATTTTCATTGTCATTCTCCTTTCATACCAAATTTGAATTGTTTACAAAATTATATCATATAAGTATAGTTTTTTAAAGAATTAATTAAGTTAAATATCAAAATTATATGAAATCATATCTGAATTTATTTCGGCTATATTATTTGCTCCAGTTAATATCATCGCTTGAATCAATTCATTTTTTAAATGGTTAATATAGCTAGCTACACCTTCACTGCCTCCTCCTATTGCTCCCCAAATAATAGGTCTTGCGCAAAGCACGACGTCAGCCCCAGCTGCTATATATTTAAATATATCCCTTCCCGATCTCACACTTCCATCAGCCATAATAGTTATCTTTCCTTTTACTGCCTTAGCAATCTCAGGAAGCACTTCTATCGGAGCAAAAGTATCGTCTAATATTCTTCCACCATGATTAGATACAACTATCGCTTTGGCTCCTATTTCTACAGCTAAAAGAGCTTCCTCTACTGTCATAATTCCCTTTAAAATTACAGGTAGATCTGTAGAGCTAATAATTTCTTTTAGCTCAGCCTTAGATTTTGGTCCTACAGGTTGCCCAAGTAAAGCCATAGTTACTAATCCTGCTCCATCTATGTCAACCCCTACAGCTAAAGCCTCAGCTATTTCTGCTTTTTTTATATTTTCAATTATTTTATTATTTTCTCTTGGCTTAATTATTGCAATACCACATCCGTTTTCCTCTGTAATTGCATTTAAACCATCAATATAAAACTGTGGATTTCCACTATCTCCAATCATAGCAAAAGTACCGGCCATTTTTGACCCCGACACTACGGCTTTGCAATAATCAGCTTCTGATAAATATCCACCCATATTTATTTCACTACCTGTAACAGGTGCACTAATAAGCGGAAGAGATAAATTTTGATTAAATATCATGATATTAGTCTCGGGCTTTTTTGCCTCATGAATAGTTTTTAGATTAAGCTTTACTTGAGAAATTTTTTCGTAGCTACGTTTCATAGCTCTTCCACTTCCAGTTCCACCCATACCTGGAACCTGTCCACTACAATAAATACCATTGCATTCACTGCATAAATTGCAAACACCTTTCATTCTGTCCTTTGCTAAGCTTCTTATCTCTTTGATATCCATTACAGCCTCCTTTTAGTATTTATTTTAACTCAACTATAGTAACGCCCATTCCACCTTCACCATAGCCACCATCTCTATAGCTTTTTACATGCTTATGACTCTTAAGCATAGCTTTTATACCATTTTTTAGAACTAAGGTTCCAACGCCATGAATAATTGTAACTCTAGGTAGTCCAGCAACATATGAGTTATCTAGATACTTATCCACTTCTATTCTTGCTGTTTCTAAATCCATACCTCTTAAATCAATTTCTAGCTCTGCAGTAGCTGTTTTATTTTTCATTATCTTACCAGCACCACTAGATTTTACTATATCCTCATTTTGCTTTAGCCTTTCAAGAGATGAAAAAGGAAGATTGAGTTTCATTATTCCAATTTGAACTAAAGCTTCTTTTTTCTCATTGTCGACTGAGACAACTGTGGCATTTTTTGAAAAACTCGGAACATATACTTCGTCTCCAGCACCTATTATATCTACTGGATTAATGACATCTTTTTCTGTTATTAAATCCTGATTTTTATATCCGTATTTATCCAGAGATGTTTTAATCTTTCTTCTAGAAGCTTCAATTTCTTTATTTATATTTAGCTTTTCTGCTCTTTTGCTTAGCTCTCTTAGCTCTTTTATAGCTTCATCAGCTTCTTCTTTTGCTTGCTGAAGTAATTTTCTCGCTTCATTTTTTGCTTCTTGTATAATTTTATCCTTTTGTGTATCTAATTTACTTTCTTTTTCTTTAAGACGAGTCTGAAGCTTTTTAGCATCTTCATATATGATTTTGGATTGCTCTCTTTCAGTCTCAATCTGTTTTCTATTATCATCAATCTCTTTTAGAACATCCTCCATTGAGATAGAGTCTGAATCTAAGTGATGCTTTGCAGCTAATATTATTTCTTCCTTAAGACCGAGTTTTCTAGATATTTCAAATGCATTTGATTTGCCAGGTATCCCTATCAAAAGTCTATAGGTAGGGCTTAGAGTCTGCACATCAAATTCAACCGATGCATTTTCTACTCTATCTGTTGTAAGAGCATAGTGCTTAAGCTCGCTGTAATGAGTTGTAGCTACTGTTATTAATTTGTACTCTCTTAGCCTATCTAAAATCGATACTGCAAGTGCTGCTCCCTCTAGTGGGTCTGTGCCCGCCCCTAATTCGTCAAATAAGACTAAGCAATTGTCATTAACTTCGTCCAATATATTTACAATATGAGTCATATGAGATGAAAATGTAGATAGGCTTTGCTCTATACTTTGCTCATCTCCGATATCCGCAAAAATATTATCGAAAATACAAATTGATGTGCCATAGTCTGTTGGAAGGTGGAGCCCACTTTGAGCCATAATTGCAAATAAACCAATAGTTTTTAAAGTAACTGTTTTACCACCTGTATTTGGGCCTGTTATAACTAAGGTATCAAACTCTTTTCCGATATTTATATTAGATGGAACTACATTTTTAGGATCGATAAGAGGGTGTCTTGCATTTTTTAAATTCATTACAAGATCAGAGTTAATAAATGGCTCTTGTGCTTTCATCTTAACTGATAGCTTTCCTTTAGCCATTATGAAATCTATTTCTGCTATCATTTGTTCATTAGTTAGTATTTCATGGTAGCTTTGACCTGCCATAGCTGAAAGAACAGTGAGAATTCTTTCTATTTCTTCTTGCTCTTTAACTTTATATTCTCTAAGTTTATTATTCATTTCCACAACAGCCATCGGCTCTATAAAAAGAGTAGCTCCAGATGCAGATGAATCATGAACAATCCCTGGAACATTTGAACGATTTTCAGCTTTCACTGGAACCACAAATCGGTCTTGCCTCATCGTTACGATTGCTTCTTGCAGATATTTAGAATACTGAGATGAAGCAACTATAGATGCAAGCTTTTGTCTTATTTGTTCTTTAGTATTTGTTATACTTCTTCTTATTTTGCTCAGTTCAGGACTTGCATTATCTGAAATTTCTTCTTCTGATATTATTGCGTTATCTATTTCGTCTTCTAAATCTTTTAATATTGTTATGTTTTCACTTAATTGCTGAAGAATAGGGGTATTTTCTGAATCTCTTAAGAAATTTTTAACTTTTCTACAAATTCTTAGAGTGTCAGAAATTTTTAATAGCTGATAAGGCTCAAGTATAGCATCTATAGATGCTCTCTTTGCATATTCTGAGACTTGACCAAGTGCAGATATTGGAACATTTCCTCTTGTTAATATTATTTTTTGTGCTTCACTAGTTTGTTTTTGACTAAAAATTATATTCTCTCTATCCACAGATGGATATAAATTTTCTACATGCTTTTTCCCTAAGGTTGTAACTGTAAAATCCAGTAGCATGCTTTTTATACTATCAAACTCTAGTACTTTTAAGCTTCGTTTATCCATAATGTTTCCTTTCATATATTTAAAGATAGGATTCTAATATATTAATTGTTTCATCATATGATTCATTTAATAATTCAACTCTAAATTTACTAAATCCTTTATCTATAAAATTATTTACAGCGTTAATATTTATGTGCTTTGGTTTAGAAGGATATAGTATAGTTTTACAATTTATTGATTTTTTTAGTACATATTCATCGCTTTGTTTACTTATTATTTGTGTATGCTCAAGCATGCACTTTTTATATTTACAAACTCCATCATCATTTTTATGCGGACAATATTCAGTTATCATAAGCTTTGGATATAAATAAACCGGCATTTCTACCATTTGTATATCGTCAATATAATCTAAGCTACCACCGATTGAAAAAATCATCTCGGGTGTAATTGTAGTTTCACATGACTTCTTATGCATAAGATTGTGAGAAAATGAATTAAGTAGGTTTAGAGGATAGTCTAATACCACGTTCTCAAAAATCTGCGATTCAATATATCCTAGTGAAGAATGAAGAACTTTGATGTTGGGATTACTTTTTAGCATTTTATCAATTATGCTTATATCACTTTGTTTTATAACAGGTGGAAGGGCGTAATAAATGTTTTTATTTGGATATTTTTTTGATAGCAAGCTATAAAGCTTATATCCATGAACATAGACTCTATCTACATTAAATTTAAGTGCAGCCTCAAACTGTTCTTGTTTATGAATTAGAACTGACCATTTTAGCTCTTTTTTTGATTTTTTAGAATGATTTATTTTAGCTGGATTAAATTCACTTTTAGATTCAACAACTCTTTTATTTGAATTAGACTGGGATTCAATTAAAAGTGAAACAGCCTCTCTCCTAAGTAAATTCAATGTTTTTATTGGTATAAATATATTCTCATCAACTGAAACTTCTATGCTATCAACAAAGAAAGGAGTATCTCCCATTTTTTGAATCTGGTCAATTATTGATTCTCTTGTTGTTGGTTTATTTAAAGCAGTAGTAGTATACACTTCTAATTTATACTCGCCAGTGTTCCCTTTATAATCGTTCAATATTAATGTTGGATAGTTATTATTCCTAATTTCTACAAATGCTTTTATAGGTATTTTTTTTACTCTAGACATCCTGCTACTAATATCGTCCATAAAGATTTTATCAAATGTTTTATATACAATAAAACCTGGTTCAAATTTCTTGATAGAATCAATTGCTACTATTTCACCTTTATCTGCACTTTTTACAATAGTATCTTTTTTTAGAATTCTACCTACAAATTCACCTGTATTAAGGCCATCTCCTTTCGTAAGAGTATCAAGTAGCTCTAGCATCAATCGTTTTGATTTTCTATCATACTCAATTACCTTTGCAACAGGCTTCCCAACATATTTTTGAAACTTATGGTTCATTATTTTACTACCCTTATCTTGGCCGATATAGCCTTTTGTAAAATCTCTATTAAATACTTTATCAAGCTCGACTGCGCTATAATTCATATCTAATGAAGATATACTAGGCTCATGTTTCATTATAACATTATCAATCGCTTGTCTATAAGCACTAGTGACAGCAAAAACATATTCACTTCTTTTCATACGACCTTCGATTTTTAATGAATCTATGCCTGCATCAATTAAATCTTCCAATATATCTAAAGTATTTAAATCTTTTGTACTAAAAACATACTCTTTATCAAGTAGGGGTTTATTTTCAACTGTTGCTTTATATGGCTCTCTGCAGGGCTGAGCGCACATTCCTCTATTGCCCGATCTCATGCCATTCATACTGCTAAACAGACATTTCCCACTATAAGAAACGCATAAGGCACCATGCACAAAAGCCTCAACTTCAATATTTGTTTCAGTTTTTATAGCCGATATTTCATCGTAGCTGAGCTCTCTTGATAAAACAACTCGAGATACACCTAGTTCCTTTAAAAACAATACATCTTGAGCTGTACTTGCTGTCATTTGAGTAGATGCATGTAATTCCAAATCAGGAATTCTTTTACTTATTATATCTATCATTCCTAAATCTTGTAATATAACTGCATCTACACCAATCTCATACAAAAAATCAATATAATTTAGAAAATCACCTATTTCTTCATCCTTAATAATAGTATTGGCAGTAATATATATTTTGACCCCCATTTGGTGTGCGTAATCGACTGCATCTATTAGCTTATCGTCCTCAAAATTTCCTGCAAAAGCCCTTGCTCCAAATCTGCTTCCGCCCATATATACGGCATTTGCTCCTGCCATTATTGCGGCTTTTAGTGCTTCTTCATCTCCTGCTGGAGCTAAAAGCTCAATTTTTTTCATTTAAACCTCCGATAAATAAACTAAACCATAAGAGCAATCCTGAAAATTACTAATGGTTATAAAAAACCTTACTATACTAATAATAACAGTTTGTTAAAACTGCAAAAGAGCCTTCATTAATAATTATGAAGGCTAATTTGAATTAAAATATTCTATTGTTTTATTTTTTTTCCTCTAAGTCTACTATCTTTAATTGTAGCTCATACAGTCTATTTTGAAAGTCATTAACTATTTCTTCTGCCTCTATCAGTCTATGCTCGGTTTCGATAATATTAGATTTTAAGCTCGCAATTTCATTGTCTTTTTCAGTAGCTAAAACTTTCCATTCCTCTATTTTTATGTCTTTTTTTCCAAGCTCATCATCTTTAAGTGCAATTACTCTTTCAAGGCTTTTAATTTGATTTTGACAATCCTCAAGCTCCTTAATAGGCTCGCTAAGAGTTTTTTTGAATTCCAGATTTTTTCTTACTTCAGAATAATATTCATCCGCTATATTAATCGAAGTAAGTACTGCTGTCATAACCTGACTAAGCTTTGGATTAGCTTTGGCAGTAGCTTCAATCTGTTCATCCACATGAGCTGCTAGCTGTAATAAATATTCTCTCTTTTCTTCTCCAACTATAGTATATTCGTGATTCGCTATTTTTACAGTTACTTTGTTCATGAAAAACCCTCCACTGTTATTGTATCTTATGAGTTTATTTTACTATATTTGAAGAAGAATACAAATAAAAACTGCATAAAAACTAAATTTCTCTAAGATGCGCTCCAAGTTCATCTGCCAAATGAGTTAAAATCTTTGATTGGACTAAGGTTATTTCCTCATCTGTAAGAGTTCTATCTAGTGCTCTATAGGTTATTCCATATGCAACAGACTTCTTCCCTTTTGGAACTTGATCTCCCATATATATGTCAAATAATTCAACTTTCTCAATTAAGCTATTTCCTTTAGAAATGATTAAGTTTTCAATACTTCCTACTGCTACTTCTTCAGATACAACAAGAGCAATATCTCTTTTTATAGCAGGAAACTTAGGAACCTGCTTGTACAGCTTAAGCTTAGTTCTTATACCTGATATTATATCAAAATCTAAGGTAAATAAATAAACTCTTTTTTTAATGTCAAATTTTTCTGCAATAAGAGGGTGAACTTCTCCTATAAAACCTATTTGCTCATCTCCTGATGTGATTCGAGCACATCTCATAGGATGATATAACTCATTTTCTGAAAATGGTTGATAACTCCTAGATTCTATACCAATATAATCTAATACTCCTTCTAATCTTGATTTCATAGTAAAGAAATCTTCTTCTTTTCCATAAACCCCAGCCACTATAGCTCTCTTTTGAACAGGAGCATCAGGGTTAGAAAAAATATTTCCTACCTCAAACCCACTGAAGAAATCTACTTTTCTAGATAAATTTCTAGATAAAATTTCTAGCATAGCTGGAACTAAACTAGTTCTCATAACTGAAGTTTCTTCACCAAGAGGATTGATTAGCTTAACTGCATTAGAAAGATCTTCTCCAATTTTTTCTAAAGATGTCGGGCTAACAAATGAATATGTTAAAACCTCTGTTAAGCCGTTTGACATCATTGCATCCTTAATATAATCTTCAAATATTCTATCTTCAGTTTTAACACCTGAAGTAAGCTCCCCAACTATATTTTGTGACAATATATTATTATATCCATATAATCTAGCAATTTCCTCTACAATATCTGCTTCCATATCTATATCTAGTCTAAACTCTGGAACTTTAATACTTAGATTATTGCCTTGAATCTCAGTTTTGAATTTGAGTTTACTTAGAATTTCAGACATTTTTTCAGGGCTAAGCTTCTCTCCAAGCAGTTTATTAATTCTATCAATACTAACAACTACAGTTTTAACTTCAATCTCATTTTCTAAAGTATCTTTTTTACCTGATAAAACCTTACCATATCCGTAGTAATCTATAAGATGACATGCTCTATTAATTGCTTCTTCAGCCCTAGATAAATCTATTCCTTTTTCAAATCTTGCGGATGCTTCCGTTCTTAAATTAAGCTTTTTTGAAGTATGTCTTATGTTATCTGCATTAAAATTTGCACTTTCAAGAACAATGTGAGTTGTTGTATCACTTACATCTGAATTTTGACCACCCATAACTCCAGCTATACCAATATTCTTTTGTCCATCAGTAATCATGAGCATTTCAGAATCTAGTTTTCTTTCTAAATCGTCAAGCGTGTAGAAAGAATCATTGTCACTTGCTCTTTTAATTACAAATTCCTTTGTCGAAAGCTTCGATGCATCATAAGCATGCAGAGGCTGTCCATACTCAAGCATTACAAAATTCGTAATATCAACTATATTGTTTATTGGTCTGATTCCAGACTCAATCAAGCATCTTTGCATAAAATAAGGTGAAGGCTTTATTTCAATATCTTTAATTTCTCTAATAATAAATCTAGGACATAAATCCTTATCTAAAACCTTTACTTCATACTCTATAGCCTTATCAATTTCCCTAAAATCACTCTCTGGTAGTTTTACATCCTTGTCTAATGTTGCAGAAACTTCATGTGCAAGGCCAATGATAGATTGGCAGTCTGGTCTATTTGATGTAAGCTCAAACTCAACTATGTAGTCATTTAACAATAATGCTTTTCTAACATCATCTCCAAGGGTATATTCTCCTCTTAAAAGCAATATTCCATCTCTAGATTCAATATCTACATACTTTTCGTCTATACCAAGCTCTTTTGCCGAGCAAAGCATACCTTCAGATACCTCTCCTCTTAATTTACCCTTCTTAATTTTGATTCCTCCAGGTAAAGTCGACCCGTGAAGTGCTACTGGTATTATATCTCCTACGCTAACATTTTTTGCTCCTGTTACTATCTGAACCTCTGAGCTTCCTGTATCTATTTTAGTAATAATTAGCTTATCGGCATCTGGGTGTGGAGTTATGCTTGTTATTTTACCAATAACAACATTGCTTATATCTTCTCCTACTTCTTCATAACCCTCAACCTTTGTTCCTGACATGGTCATAGCGTCAGAAAAAGATTTCACATCAACATCTATATCAACATATTTTTTCAACCATTTTAAAGGTGCTTTCATTGTTCATTCCTCCTTAAAATTGACTTAAAAATCTCATATCATTTTCATATAAATATCTAATATCATCTATTTCGTACTTAGTCATTGCAATCCTATCAACACCCATACCAAAAGCAAATCCGCTGTATATTTCAGGGTCAATTCCACAGTTTCTAAGCACATTTGGATGAACCATACCAGCGCCTAAAATTTCCATCCAGCCTTCGCCCTTACATGTAGGACAACCACTTCCAGAGCATTTGAAACAGCTTATATCCATTTCAGCACTCGGTTCAGTAAATGGAAAGTTATGTGGTCTGAACTTAGTCTTTGTGTCTGGGCCAAAAAATTTATAAGCAAATTCTTCTAAAGTAGATTTTAAGTTCGCAAATGTTATATGTTTATCTACAACTAAGCCCTCTAACTGATGAAACATTGGAGAGTGAGTTGCATCTGGAGTATCACATCTGAAACATCTTCCTGGAGATATTACTCTAATTGGAGGATTATTCTCTCTCATTGTTCTAACTTGAACAGGTGAAGTTTGAGTTCTAAGAAGCAGGTTTTCACTTATATAAAATGTGTCTGACATATCTCTTGATGGATGATTTTTCGGAGCATTAAGCGCATCAAAATTGTTCTCAATAGTTTCAATTTCAGGTCCTTCCACTACAGAGAAACCCATGGACATAAAAATCTGTTCCATTTCTCTTACAACCTTTGTAATAGGATGGATTTTGCCTACAAATTTTGATTTTACTGGGATTGTAACATCTATCGATTCTGTTTTAAGCTTCTGGTTAATTACAGCAAGCTTTAGAGACGATTTTTTTTCTTCTATAATGCTTTCAATTTCTTCTCTAACTTCATTTGCAATTTTACCAATTACAGGTCTTTCCTCTGCCGATAGCTTTCCCATTTCTTTTAATATATTTGTTAGCTCACCTTTTTTCCCCATATATTGAACTCTTAAATTTTCTAAAATATCCATTTCCTCAACTGCACTTAAAGACTTTAAAGCTTCTTCTCTAAGCTGACTTAATTTGGTTTTCATTTTTACACCTTCCTTTGATAATTTAATGTATAAAAAAAGACCTTTAATAATCAGGGGCAATTAAATTGCGGTACCACCCTGAATCAAAGGACTCTCGTTGATATTTTATCGCTTTTTCTTGCGAAAAGCCTACATAATATTTTCAGCTTTTAGCTCAGAAGTGAACTTCTTCATTAACAGTCATAAGAACTTTCAGCAACCGTTCTCTCTCTGAAATGCTATTAATAAATACTTTTCTTCGTCATAGCTATATTTTATTTAGATATTTAAATATATTATCATAATTATTAATCTAAAACAACGTTCTTTCTTTAAGTTTGTACATTAAAATTCCTCCAGCTATTCCTACATTGAGAGATTCAGCTGCTCCATATAAAGGAATTTTAACCTTTAAGTCAGAGAGGTTTAGTAGTTTATTATCTATGCCATTAGCTTCATTTCCAAGCACTATAGCGATTTTAGACTGTATGGTGCTAAGTACATTATAATCTAAGGCATTCTCTAATGATGATGAAATTATTTTATAGCCATTTTTTTTAAGTATATTTAAACTTTCATAGTCATCAATGAATAGAATTTTTAAATGCATAAGTGAACCCATAGCAGATCTAATTACCTTTGGAGAATATATATCAGTTGTACCTTTTGTGCATATTACAGTACTAATCCCTGCGGCATCTGCTGTTCTTAAAATAGTTCCAAGATTACCGGGATCTTGAATTTTATCTAATATAAGTACATCGTTATTAAAATCAATATCGTCAATCATAAAGCTTTCAAAATTGCATATAGCAACTATTCCTTGCGAGGTAACGGTATCGCTTATTGTCTCCATTAATTTGCTTGGAACAACAAATGATTTATCTACCATATTTTTTATTATATTAGAATATCTAGGTTCATTTATTCTATCTTCTTGAATAAAGATGAGATTAATCGTCTTAGGATTATCAACAGCAAGCTCAACATTTCTTAAGCCTTCAGCTAAAAACATCTGATTTTTTTTTCTATATTTGCTTTGCATAAGAGATATAGCTAGCTTATATTTAGGATTATCAAAAGATTCAATACTCTTCATATTAGCCTCTTTCTTCAACCTTATTTATTTGCTCGTTCTTTCCTATTACAACTAATATATCACCTGGTTTTAAAACATCCTCAGCTTCTGGAGAAATATTAATCTGCATTCCATGCTTTACAGCCATAACATTAATTCCATAATTAGCTCTTAAATCTAGAGCTCCTATCGTTTTTCCTATCCATTTCGAAGGTGCAACAATTTCTGCAATTGAATAGTGTGGATCTAGTTCAATGTACTCTAAAACATTTTGAGATACTAAATTGTGGGCAACTCTAATCCCCATATCTCTTTCTGGAAAAACAACCCTATCAGCACCTATTTTATAGAGCACTTTTGCTTGAAGCTCGTTTTGAGCTTTACAAAGCACATAATGAACACCTAGCTCTTTGGCAATCAATGTAGCCATTATAGATGACTGAATATCAGAGCCTATACTTATTACTGCAACATCAAAATTTCTAATGCCTAAAGACCTAAGCACATTTTCATCTGTACAATCAGCTTCTACAGCATGTGTTACTTGTTCAGCTATATTTTGAATTTTTTCTTCATTCTTATCTATTGCTAAGACTTCATGACCTAAACTATATAAGGTTTTAGCAACTGATGATCCAAATCTTCCACAACCAATAACAACATAATTTTTCATCTAATTTTATCTCCTAACCTACTATAACTTTTTCTTCTGGATAATTATATAAGGATTTTTTCTCATTACTTGCAAGTGCTAAAAGTATTGTCAATGACCCTACTCTCCCAATGAACATAGTAAAAATAATTAATATTTTTCCAATATTGCTCATTGACGAAGTCATCCCTAATGACAAACCAACAGTTCCAAATGCAGAGACAGTTTCAAATAATATAGTTAAAAAATCTTGTGCTGGCTCAGTAAGTGATAATATCATAGTGCCACTTATAACTACAAATAGCCCTATAAAAACTACAGCCAATGATTTATTTACAGCTCTATAAGAAATTCTCCTACCAAATATTTCAACATTTTCTTTACCCACAATTAGCGTTCTTACTGCAAGAATTAAAATTGCAAGAGTTGATGTTTTTATTCCACCTGCTGTTGAGGCTGGTGAACCTCCGATAAACATAAGGATAATTGTTAATAATTTCGAACTGTTTTCCATACCTGCTAAATCTATGGTATTAAAACCAGCTGTTCTTGGCGTTACTGATTGAAACAATGATGCTAATACTTTCCCCTTAATAGATAGATTTTCCATAGTATCTGGATTTGAACTTTCCATTATAAAAAATAAAGCAAATGATATAGCAATTAAAATAAAGCTTAATGTAATAACTATTTTTGAATGCAAATTAAGCTTTCTAAAGCTTCTTTTAGCTACGACATCGAATATTACTGTAAACCCTAGTCCACCTAGAATAATTAGTAGCATTATTGTAATGTTAACAATACCACTATCTACAAAAGGAATAAGAGACCTTCCTCCACCAATTAAATCAAAGCCTGCATTACAAAAAGCAGATACAGAGTGAAATACAGAATAAAATATACCCTTTTTTAATCCATATACCGGAACAAATTTAAAGGATAACATAAGGGCTCCTATAAACTCTATAAAAAAAGTTCCATATAGCATTTGTCTTGTAAGTTTAACTACCCCTGATAATGTACTTTGATTCAATGATTCTTTTATTATAAGTCTTTCTCTTAAAGATATTTTTTTTCCAAGCAACATAGCTCCAAGAGTCGCAACTGACATGAATCCTAATCCGCCAATTTGAATAAGTAGCATTATCACAATTTTTCCAAAGGTGGTCCAATATGTCCCTGTATCAACCACAACAAGACCTGTCACACAGACTGCTGAAGTAGCAGTAAATATAGAATTTAAAAAACCAACGTTCTCGTTATTAATTGAGGCAATAGGTAGATTAAGCAGAATTCCCCCAATAAGGATTACAATTGCAAAACCTATAACAATAATCTGCGATGCAGAAAATTCATATTTATGCTTATCTTTTGGTAATCTTATCATATCGTTCTCCTTTTTTTGTTAACACATTATATTATAACTCAAACAATATATATTTCAATCATGCTTTAAAGTATTTTTATATTTTATAAAGTTTAGATATTAATCTAAATAATCATTATGAAAATACTATTTTTTATAATAATTCCAGAATTCTTAATTCATATTATTATTTTTATCTATATAATAATATTTTTATAGAAATACTTTATAGTCTGAAAATTAGCAATATGTTAAAATGAACTTGCAGTTTAATTTTTTTTACATTTGAGGGGGTTTTTCATTGTGGCAAAAAAACGAAGTCTTGTTAACAAGGTATTAATAAGCAGTCTATCTTTAGTAATTTTAGTTTTTTCTGTAACTTTTTATTTAAATATTAGCTCAAATATCAATTTTTCTAAAAAAACAGTTGAGCAAAACTTAATTTCGGAGTCTTCATTAATCTCTTCTTCAATAAACCAATTTTTTGAAAAAAGTGGTGCTTTAGTTATCCAAGGAGCAACTAATAGTACCTTTAAGGAATTTATGAAAGTAGCCGAAGACAGGGAGCTGTTATCTACATATCCTGGTTATGCTGATGTTCTAAACGAGCTGAACATAATAAAAAGCTTAGATGAAAACATACTATCTATTTATGTTGGCCCTATAAAAGCAAATACTATTTTGGTTCAAGATGGCTGGGTAGGCATGGGTGATTTTTCACTTAAGGATCGTGGATGGTTTAAGCAAATGAAGGAAGCAAACAAGCTAATATATACGGATGCTTATGTAGATGCAATTACTGACAAAATGGTTGTTACAATTGCAACTCCAGTATACGACAACGGTGAGTTACTGGGAGCTTTTGGAATAGACCTCGCAATCGATCAATTACCTTCTATAATTAGTCAGCACACAATTAAAAACGAAGGCTATGCATTTTTAGTCGATACCCAAGGCTTAGTATTATATCACCCTAATGAAGAAAAAATACTAAATGAAAATATAACTGAAATAAGTGGTAATCTAGGTGAAATTGGCAAGCAAATGATATCTGGTAATACTGGTATAGGAACATATGATTACGATGGAAAAAGTCATATAATATCATATTCTCCTTTGAATGCCAATGGTTGGTCGCTTGGAGTTACTGTCGATGAAAACATTGCAATGAAACAAGTTAACAAATCTACAAACCAAAGTATAATTATGGTTATCTTAGGTATACTAGTAATTGGAGTGGTACTATATAGTGTAATTAAAAACTCTTTAAAACCAATCCCTAAGCTTGTAGAAACAATGCATCTTATTTCCTCTGGTGATTTAACTTCAAGAGTAAAGGTTACATCTAATGATGAAATCGGAGAAATTGCAACTACATTAAATCAAATGCTAGATAATCAGCAAAGTATAATTAAAGAAGTCGTAAATGATTCAAAATCACTTATGAGTGCAACAGAATCTTTAGCTGTTGCGATGGATTTGTCAAATGCAAGTATTGACAATATCTCTACTCAGCTTAATGATATGTCTGGAAGATTTCAAAATAATGCTAGCATAGTCGAAGAGGCAACTGCATCTATTAATGAAATTACTGATACTTCTCAGATTGTGTTTGAACAAGTTAAGCAGGCTTCACAATCCACTGAGTCAGCATTAAATTCTGTAGAGTATGGTAAAAAAGAAATGGTTGAAATTGTTTCTTCTATAGGAAAGGTTAAGGAATCTTCAAATGAGGTTTACAAGGTTATCGAAAAATTAAAGGCCTCCTCATTAGAAATCAGTGAAATAGTAAATATAATTACATCAATTTCAGAGCAGACAAATTTATTAGCCCTTAATGCATCGATAGAAGCAGCGAGAGCTGGAGAGCATGGAAGAGGTTTTGCAGTAGTAGCAAACGAGGTTGGTAAATTAGCCGAAAATAGCAATCAATCAGCTCAAAAAATCAGTTCTCTAATTGATGAAATACAAGTTGACATAAGCCAAGCAGATAAAATTATGTCTCAAGAAAATACTCTAGTTGAAGATAGTGTAGCAAAGGTTCATGATACTAACCAAGAATTTGGAAAAATATTTAGTGAAATAAAAAATATGGCTGAGAAAATAGCTATAATTACAGAATCATCAAGAAAGCAATTCGAAGTAACTGAGCAAATGCAACAAGCTATGAATGAGCTATCGGAAACTACACAAAATAATGCTATTTCTGTTGAAGAAGCAAGTAATGATATAGTATCTCAAGTTAAAAACTTTGATAATATATCTAATCAAATATCACAAGTTGAAGAAATAGCTAAATCATTAGAATCAGAAGCCTCTAAATTTACAATATAATACTAAAGAACAAAAATTATTCTATACATTTAATTAAAAACTAACAATCAAAAAAGCCTTATATCTAAGAATGTAATTTATTCTCAGAAATAAGGCTTTTTAATTTAAATTATTATATTTTATATTTACTGCTCTTTTTTTGACTTCTTAAGCTCTTCAGTAAGAAGCGGTAGAACTTTAGCTACATCTCCTACTATACCTAAGTCTGCAACTTCAAATATTGGAGCATCTGGGTTCTTATTAATTGCTATAATTAACTCAGACTCTTCCATACCAGCAATGTGCTGAATAGCGCCTGATATTCCACAAGCAAAATATAAATCTGGTCTTACAGTTTTACCTGTTTGACCTACCTGTCTATCTTTATCTAGCCATGCGTTATCAATAACAGCACGAGAGCCCGAAACCTCTCCTTTAAGTTCATCAGCCAAATCATATAAAGGACTCATATTTTCTTTTGAACCAATACCTCTTCCTGCAGATACTAAAACTTTAGCATCTTCAATATTTACTTTTTTATGATCTTCCTTAACTATTTCAAGCACTTCAACATTTAAATCCAGTGCATTTAAATCAGCATCAAAATCAATTACATCACCTGTATTTGAGGTATTTCTTTCAAGCTTAAGCATAACTCCAGGTCTAACAGTTGACATCTGCGGTCTATGGTCAGGACAAATAATCGTTGCCATAATATTTCCACCAAATGCTGGTCTAGTCATCATTAAATTTCTTGTCTCATCATCGATATCCAAAGAAGTACAGTCAGCAGTAAGTCCTGTATGTATTCTTGCAGATACTCTAGGTGCAACATCTCTACCTATTGATGTAGCTCCAACTAAAACAATAGCTGGTTTTTCATTATTAATTACAGCAGTAAGTGCTTTTGTATATGGCTCATTTGTAAAATTCTTTAGAACTTCATGATCAACTGTTATAACCTTTTCTGCTCCATGATAAATTAATTCATTAGCAAGAGCCTTAATATTATGGCCTAAAACCACAGCACTTAGCTTTTCACCTAATTTTTCAGCTAACTCTTTTCCTTTTCCAAGCAATTCTAATGATACCTTTTGAATTTCTCCGTCTCTTTGCTCTATATAAACTAAAACTCCTTTATAATCTGCTAAATTCATTGTTTCAACCTCCTCACATAAATTATTATTAAATAATATATTTTTCCTTTAATTTGTCCATGATTATTTTAGCTGCTTCTTTTGAATCAACTTCAAATACTTTTCCTGCTGTCTTAGCACCTTTTGTAAATGATTTCTTAACCTTTGTAGGAGAACCCTTAAGACCTAAGTTTTCTGGATTGACTTCAATATCATTTACAGTCCAAATTTCAACCTTGTCATCAGCAAAAGCATCATAGATTCCTGAAACTCTCATATATCTTGATTCATTCATTTCTTTAAGAGTAGTTATAAGGCAAGGAGTTTTTACTTTAATTTTATGATAACCGTCTTCAAACGCTCTTTTTACTATTACTGAATCAGTATCAAGCTGCACGTCTTCAACGTAAGTTACTGAAGGTAATTGTAAATGCTCAGCTATTTGTGGTCCAACTTGAGCTGTATCTCCATCTATTGCTTGTCTTCCTGCTATTACTAAATCAAAATCTATTTTTTTAAGTGCACCAGCTATAGCTGATGATGTTGCCCAGGTATCTGCTCCAGCAAATGCTCTATCTGTAAGAAGTATAGCTCTGTCAGCTCCCATAGCAAGAGCTTCTCTAAGAGCTGCATCAGCTTGAAGAGGTCCCATAGTTATTACTGTAACATGAGCACCGTGCTTATCTTTTAATTGTAGAGCTGCTTCAAGTCCGCTCTTGTCATCAGGGTTTATAATTGATGGAACTCCTTCACGAATAAGTGTTCCAGTTTTTGGATCTAATTTAACTTCAGTAGTATCTGGTACTTGCTTTATACAAACAACTATATTCATTAGAAATAACCTCCTTTTTATTTTAATAATGCCGCAGAAATTACCATTCTTTGAACTTCAGAAGTTCCTTCATAAATTTCAGTAATTTTTGCATCTCTCATCATTCTCTCAACTGGATATTCTCTAGTATAACCATACCCTCCATGAAGCTGAACTGCTTTAGTTGTAACTTCCATAGCTGTTTCCGCAGCAACTAATTTTGCCATAGCCGCTTCATATGAATAAGAAAGTCCTTTATCTTTATTGTATGCTGCTTTATAAACTAATAGTCTAGCAGATTCAATCTTTGCTGCCATATCAGCTAACTGGAATTGTGTGTTTTGGAAATTAGCAATTGATCTTCCAAACTGCTTTCTTTCTTTTACATAGTGAATTGTTTCATCTAGAGCTCCTTGAGCAATTCCAAGTGCTTGAGCCGCAATACCTATTCTTCCACCGTCTAATGTTTTCATGGCAACTTTAAATCCAATGCCTTCTTTACCTAATATATTTTCTTTAGGAATTCTGCAATTTTCAAAAATCAACTCACAAGTAGCTGAGCCTCTGATTCCTAATTTCTTTTCTTTAGGTCCAACAGAGAATCCAGGTGTATCTGCGTCTACTATAAAAGCAGAAATTCCTCTTGTTCCAGCTTTTTTATCTGTCATAGCCATAATTATATATGTATGAGCATATCCAGCATTTGTTATAAATATTTTAGAACCGTTTAGTACATATTCATCACCATCTAATACAGCTGTTGTCTGTTGCCCTGCAGCATCAGTACCAGCGTTAGGCTCTGTAAGTCCAAAAGCTCCTAATTTTTCTCCTTTAGCTAATGGAACTAAGAATTTTTCTTTTTGCTCTTCAGTTCCAAACTCAAATATTGGATGAGCACCAAGTGAAGTATGAGCTGAAACAATAACCCCAGTAGTTCCACAAACTCTAGAAAGCTCTTCTACAGCCATAGCATAACCTAAATTATCTCCACCTTCTCCACCATATTTCTTAGGAAAAGGAATGCCCATAAACCCCGCTTTTACCATTTTTTCTACTGTCTCAACTGGAAATCTTTCCATTTCATCAACTTCAGCAGCTAGAGGTTTAACTTCATTCTCTGCGAACTCTCTATACATTTGTTTTAGTAATGCATGCTCTTTTGAAAAACCAAATTCCATTTTTATTCCTCCTTTGTTAATTATTAATTTAACAATTAATAGTCTTTGTCTTCTTGATTATTAATCATTTTATTTATATTTTAGTTTTGCAATAAATTATAAAAGCAAATTTAATGCCAATTTTTTAACATAAATTATAAAAAATTTTATAATTTATTCAGTTGCTTTGAAATCAATGCTTTATCTACTTATTTAAATGGTTAATTTGTAAACTATTATTTTATTTTAAATCCTACTCATTATACTATATAGTTCAAAAAACCATATTGCTATTACTGGAGTATGACTTTTATTATAAAAATATAGATTAAAGAGTTATATAATAGTTTAGAACTTTAGTTTAATTTTTTCAAACAGCTTTATGTTCATTATTTGAACATAAAGCTGTTTATATGTTTATTAATATTACACATTTAATTTTAAAATTAAAAACTTGTAAATCAATGTTCATTTTATTTACACAAACTATTTTTTATAGATTAGAAATATATGAACAAAGGAACTGAGGATAATTAGCATACTACAATAATTGATTTTATATTACCTTTAATCAATCTATTGTATATAGCTCTTTATCATATCAGTTCCTTTTTATAGGTTAAAATTAAAATCTATTTACTTTGCTTTCATGATGTTATTATAAGTTTGAACTATCTGTTATCTTTTTACAACTATAGCCGTTCCCATGCCTCCGCCAATACAAAGAGTAGCAAGTCCATTTTTTGCATCTCTTCTTTTCATTTCATGTAATAATGTAGTAAGTATTCTAGCTCCAGAAGCTCCTACTGGATGTCCTAAAGCAATAGCTCCACCATTTACATTTACTATTTCTGGATTTAATTTTAAATCTTGAACTACTGAAAGTGATTGAGCTGCAAATGCTTCATTTGCTTCTACTAAATCTAAATCTTCAATCTTCATATTTGCTTTTTCTAATGTTTTTATTGTGCTTGGAACTGGTCCGTATCCCATTATAGCTGGGTCTACTCCAGCAGATGAGTAAGAAGCAATTGTTGCCATTACTTCTAAACCTAGCTCATCAGCTTTTTCTCTCGACATTACTATCATCATAGCTGCGCCATCATTGATTCCAGAAGCATTTCCTGCTGTCACTGTACCATCTTTTTTAAATGCAGGCTTTAATTTTTGTAACTTGTCAATGGTCATATCAAATTTTGGATATTCATCTTTATCAACTATAACTTCGCCTTTTCTAGACTTGATTACTACTGGAACTATTTCATCCTTAAACTTATCTTCCTCTATCGCTTTTTGTGCTTTTAACTGACTCGCCAGAGCAAATTCATCTTGCATTTCTCTAGTAAGATTCCATTTTTCAGCTATATTCTCTGCAGTAATACCCATATGATATCCATTAAATGCATCTGTAAGAGCATCATTAATCATAGTATCAACCATCTGAGCATTTCCCATTCTAGCCCCGCTGCGCATTGAACTACTGCAGTAAGGAGCATTTGTCATACTTTCAGTTCCTCCAGCTAAAACCACTTCAGCATCTCCAAGCATTATAAATTGAGCTGCCATAGAAACCGCTCTAAGGCCCGAGCCACAAACTTTATTAATAGTTAATGATGATGATTCATAGCTCATGCCAGCACCTAATGATACTTGTCTTGCTATATTTTGTCCTAGTCCAGCTGAAAGCACATTACCAATTATCGCAGTATCAATCAATTTTGGGTCAATTTTTGCTTTTTCAATAGCCCCTTTTGCTGCTGTTATTCCAAGCTCAGCAGCAGAAACTCCAGCCAAGCTTCCGCCAAAAGAACCTATAGGTGTTCTAGCAGCACTTACGATTACAACTTCTCTCATAATTTAACCTCCAATTATATATTAATATTCATAAAATCCTTTTCCAGTTTTTCTTCCAAGATTGTTTGCTCTTACCATTTTCTTAAGTAATGGATGAGGTCTGTATTTTGAATCTGAAAATTCATTATAAAGAACTTCCATTATAGCTAGGCATACATCTAAACCTATAAGATCTGCTAAAGCTAATGGTCCTATCGGATGGTTAGCTCCTAATTTCATTGATTCGTCAATATCCTCTTTGGAAGCAACATTTTCTGATAAAATTCCAACTGCTTCATTAATCATAGGAACTAAAATCCTATTTACAACAAAGCCAGGAGACTCTTCTACTCTTACAGGAACTTTTCCTATATCTGAAGCTATCTTAAAAACTGTATCAAAAGTTTCAACTGATGTATTTTGTCCTGTGATTATTTCTGTAAGTTTCATAACCGGAACTGGATTAAAGAAATGCATTCCTATAACTTTTTCTGGTCTTTTAGTAAAAGAAGCAATTTCTGTTATAGAAAGCGATGAGGTATTTGTTGCTAAAATAGTTTTAGCTTCACAAATTTCATCTAGTTCTTTAAATACAGTCTCTTTCACTTTGATATCTTCTACTATTGCCTCTATAACTAAATCTGCATCCTTTATATCTTCATAAGATAAAGTAGTAGATATATTAGACATGGTTATATCTTTATCTTCACTTGTGATTTTTCCCTTTTCTACAAGCTTAGATAAACCCTTATCCAAGCTTGCTATAGCTTTATCTAGTGATTCTTGTCTATGTCCTTTAATTACTACTTTATGTCCTTTTGTAGCAAATGTTTGTACTATGCCATTACCCATTGTTCCTGAGCCAATTACACATATTTTCACGGTACTACCTCCTTGTTATTTAAAATTAGGTTTTCTTTTTTCTAAAAATGCTGTCATACCTTCCTTTTGATCTTGAGAAGCAAAACAGAGCGCAAAAAGGTTTTTTTCTATTTCAAGACCAGTGTCAATATCTGTCTGAATACCTTTATTAATTGCTGATTTTGAATATTTTACAGCCATTTGAGATTTTGATGCTATATTGGATGCAAGCTCTTCTGCAGTGCTTATAAGCAAATCTGGTTCTACGACAGAGTTTACAAGTCCCATTCTATAAGCCTCATTAGCATCTATAATATTCCCTGTATAAATTAATAACTTGGCATTCGAGCTACCTATTAATCTAGATAGTCTTTGAGTTCCTCCGAAGCCTGGTGTTATTCCTAAACCTACTTCTGGTTGTCCAAATTTGGCTTTACTACTTGCAATTCTCAAATCACAAGCTAAGGCAAGCTCGCATCCTCCTCCTAAAGCAAAACCATTTACGGCAGCTATTACAGGTTTTTCTAAATTTTCTATATAAGTCATTAATTCCATTCCATGATTTGCAAATTCTCTAGCT